>Ga0256405_10000814_pt1 | contig 95555 bp, 89 predicted proteins | sample RumenRJG_02DNA_FD_189096 | JGI IMG/M metagenome (GOLD analysis project Ga0256405, IMG submission 189096) | Bovine rumen microbial communities from Lethbridge, Alberta, Canada - RJG_02 | ecosystem: Host-associated > Mammals > Digestive system > Stomach > Rumen | place: Canada: Alberta...
TGTTAGTTGAGCCGTCCAAAGCCCATTCTATCAGAATGAAAGCGTGGTCAGTGCCTTTCTGAAAATAATCGCTGATATTGCGGTTCTGCACTTTTGCTTTCGGGCAGACAGGTTGAAGAAGCAGCTGTACGATAACAGACTTGCCACCGCCGTTATCGAGATTCAGTAGCGTGTCGATTGGCTTCCCCTCAGCGTTTTCGGTACAGAATATCTCGTCAGGAATCAGCTTTGCACCGTCATTAAATCTGAACACCGGAGGGATTTTTATGCATTTGATCTTTTATGTATCAGAACGCGATCTTGTTAACGTCGGAATTAGCGAGAAGAACTTCCTTCTTCGGGATACGCATCAAAGGATTGTAGGTAAACTTCTTGCATGCATCATAAGCCTTTACATCTCCGAACTTTGAGCAGGAGTACTTATCGCTGTTCTCATCGGGCGTACACAGCAGGCAATACTTACAGGCAGGCTTGATGTTGTTGCCGAAAAGCTTTTTCTTGGCCATTTTGAAAACCTCCTTTAGGTCTCTGTTTCTTTTCCGTTATATTATAGCACATTTATTTAAAAAAAGCTATACTTTTCTGAAAAATTTGTCGGATCTGTAAAAAATAATTATGCACATTGCTGTAAGAATGAGTACAATTATCTTGTTTGCGCTGAAATCGTAGATATATTGGCTATTTATGGTTGAAGCTGAGACGGATATATCTGTAAATTGAAGAAAAAGCAGGGAATATAGTGAACTTAGAATTGCGCAGGGGATCCTTGCCGCGAAAAAACTTTTCAGCGAAAAACAACTTCCGGCGATCGCAGAGCATTGTAACATTACACAGAGCCCGCCTGTTGATGCTATTCCGGAGACTATGGGGATCAGCGATACTGACGGAGAATCGGTTTTAAGAAGGTTGCTTATCTCGAAAATACCTGTTAAAAGCGGGGACATCTCGATACCGAATGAACGCAGTAATGCGGATATGCAGGCAAGGGCTATATTGAACGCGACGATCACAGTACAGACAGTAAAAAGCGCACGGGAAGCTGAGTTTACGGCATCTGTGAGACTGCCTTTTCGTTCTGTTCCAGAAGCTGTCAGTGATTTAAGATCATAAACCCTTGAAAGTATGCCTGCCATGGTAAGGCAGGCAAGTATATTGGAAACATATATGATCGCTCCGGCAGCGGGATTTCCGAATATACCGCTGCCTATCATTATAAGAGCAAAAGACGGGGAAATACAGTAGCAGAACATAGAAGCAGTCTCGCACTTATTAACGATTGCGGAATAATATTTATTATGCGCAGTTTCTTCTTTCAGAAGCTTTATCCCGACAGGGTAGCCGCCGATCAGACTTAGCAGGAATATCGACAGCAGCCGTTCATCTGCGCGTATTATTCGTTTCAGCAAAGGCATTACCGGTCTGAACAGGAACCTGTATGCTCCGGAGTCCTGAATATAAGTGGTAATGACCATAAATGCGAACATTGACGGTATTATCGAGTTTATACAGACATTTATGCTGTTTACTGTGGAATCGGCTGTTTCTTTCGGGAAAACTACGGTAAGAACAGCTAAAACGCATATAGACAACGCTTTTGCAATATCCGATGTTTTCATTTTCATAGAAATTACACTCTTCCTTTGCGTAAAACAAAAATTATTCTGCAATTATAATCTTTCATTTTTTGCAGGCTTGTAACATATATATTTACGGGAGTGTGATAAAATGAATATTTATGATATCTCGGAGAATTATGAAAAGCTGAAAAAGTCAGTAATAAACAAGTCGCTTATTCAGATCGGGGATAAAGGAAAGATAACAGTGGAGGAATGCAAGGAAATACTGCTTTTCGATGAGAACACTATAAGAATGAAGCTTGCTTCATGTATCGTTACTATAAACGGACTTGATCTTAAAATGAAGAATTTCAGTGACAGAGGAGTAATTATCACCGGAAAACTCCATTCGATAGGATTTGATGACAACGGAAGGGAATGAAACAATGGCAATTAATGTTAAAGGAACAGTGACTTTCAAAGCTTTCGGCGCATACTGTGAAGAATATATAAACGAACTTTTCTCGAGGAAGATAAGACTGAATAACATCAGAAACGAAAACAATTACATATATGCGGATATCGACAGGCAAAACTATCTTGAAGCGGCAAGGCTTGCCAGAAATTTCGGGGTACGTACTTCCGCAGTAAGACGGAAAGGATTGTATTATCACATATCTTCTCTGAAAAAGCGTCCCGGACTTATTGCCGGTATCCTTGTTTCGGCAGCAATGGTGTTTACATTAAGACTTTTTGTATGGCACATAGATGTTCATGGCAATAAAACCATTACAGATGAGCAGGTACTCGGAATGCTTGAAAATTACGGGTTTACTGCCGGAGTTCTGGCTAACGATACAGATGCACTTGACGCAGAACGCAAGATACTTATGTCAACCGATGAACTGAGCTGGATAAACATAGAGGTGAATGGCAGCAGAGCCGATGTTTATCTGAATGAAAAAAATGATATTGTCGCCTCCGATGATCTTAAAACGCCATGCAATATAGTAGCATCAAGATCGGGTGTTATTACCGATACTGACGTATCTTCCGGTGATCTTCTTTATGAAAAGGGGAGCGGAGTTGCAGAAGGAAGTGTGATAGTAAGCGGTGCCGTAAGTTCCGGAGATACGCTTATACTTGTACATTCCGATGCAAAGATCACAGCAGATTTTACCGATAGAATCGATTTTGAAATGGACTATACAACTACCGAAAAACTGCCCTCCGATGACTCATTCATACATCGTCAGCTTATGATCCTTGGTATTGTGATCCCGTTGGACGGAAATAACAGAAACACCGAAAACACTATCTGTACTGAAAGCACATCAGACTTGTCGATCGGAGGACTTACACTTCCGGTAAAGATCAGAACCGAACAATACAACCGCTATTCTGAAACAAGAATAACCAGAAAGGCTGATGATATCAGACGTATTCTTGAAAACAGACTTGAGATGTACATTTATAACTTCTGTAAAGATTATGAAGTGCTTGATGTTCAAAAAGTATTTGAAGAAACCGGAACAGGTCTCCGATTAAAAGCTGCAATATCATTAAGAGGAGATATCGGTGTAAAAAAGCCTATATATGAACATTAGACTGCATAGCTTGACAAACCGCCCGGTAAATGTTAATATATAAACAGTAAGATACTGGAAGGCGGGTATGGCTTTGAAGAAAATAATAATTGCCGCAGTGGGCTTGATAACTGCATTTGTGTCCGGAGTAGCATTCATACTTTATAAGAAGTTCATAAAGACCGGTAAATCCATTTTCGGAACAAAGACACCGGAATATCTGCTTGAATGGCTGGAAAAGACTGAGCATAAGGATACATATATGATCTCTGACGACGGACTTTGCCTTCACGGTATAATCATAGACAATAACTCCGATAAATGGGCTGTGCTTGTTCATGGTTATGATTCAAATGCTACCGGTATGCTCGGATATGCGCAAAAGTTCCTGTCAGAGGGATACAGTGTATTCCTGCCGGATAACCGCGGATTCGGTCTAAGCGAAGGCGTTGAAACAACCATGGGTCACTTTGAGAAGAATGATTTAGTAAAATGGGTCAGAAAACTTTCTGATGAAACTCATGCGAAGAATATAGTTTTATTCGGCGTATCAATGGGAGCAGCAACGGTAATGCTCGCTTCAGCCGAAAATCTGCCGGAAAGTGTCAGAGCAGTCGTAGAGGATTGCGGATATTCCTCTGTAAGAGATGAATACGAATACAATATGCCACATACAGCTCATCTTCCGCCTTATCCGTTTCTGTGGATCGTAGATATTATAACAAGACTAAAAAGCGGCTGGAGTATTCTGAAAGACGCAGACTGTACAAAAGCTGTGCGACATTCAAATGTTCCGATCTGCTTTATACACGGTGAGTCTGATACATTTGTACCTTATTATATGCACAAGAGATTATACGATTCGTGTCAGAGAGCGGATAAAGAAATGCTTACTGTTAAAGGAGCTGAACATACGGAAGCCTGCGGTAAAGATCCGGAAAACTACTGGAAAACAGTCTTCGGATTTATTGATAAGCATTTTATATGATACAGTGTTATAATAACACCGGGAATCTAAAATTTCCGGTGTTTTATTATAAGGGGAGTAAAAAATTATATAGGCGATTGCGTAAAATAAAAAGTTTGACCGTGAAGATGTGCCTTACTATGTTTATGCAGATAATGGATCTTATCCTGCAATAGCTCCTTTGCAGGGTCTCGCCGTGTCGAGCATCAGAGCTCTGATCTGGCAGGGACTCGCCCGCCTTCCTCCACTATTGGCATTATGCCCCCTGGTAGGGGGCAAGCGCCCATCATTGGCGCAGATAACTATATAAGTCTATATTTATTATAGTATATATGTATCTTTGAAAGGTAATCGCGCGGGGGTCGCGCTGCAGGATCTATCATATAGATCTACGGTCTCCGCGCCGGAACAAGTACAATAGATAAGATGAAAAACAAGCTCCGGAGCTGCTGAAAGTTCCGGAGCTTTAGTAAACCCCCGTATGGTAAATACGGGGGTTCTCTGTACAATGTTTTTTGCTTTCCCGCCTTTGCTGATGCGTGTTAGGGGCTGTTTTCGGAAAATGCTTTAATAATCTATTTATTGTTTTTTCCTTTCTCTGCTTTCTTATTCTTCGCCCAGCTCATGAGCTTCTTTTCAAGAATTTTATAGCCGATAGCGACAACGGCAGCAATAACTAAAAATAAGACTACTGTTGGAACTATTCCCCAGAACTGACCTATAATCTGATTTTGTACTTCTTGTGTCATGGTCTGATCTCCTTAATTGCTTTTAATTATACCGAATAACCAATCAGTTGTGACTTTGTATAGCTCTGCGAGCTCTCCGATAGTTTCAATATTTGGTTCAAGTGCGCCTGATTCATATTTTCCTATGTTGGTTCGTGATATGCTAAGGACATCTGCAACGTATTGTTGTGTATATCCTGCATTTTCACGGGCTCTTTTTAAATTGGCTGCAAATGTTTCCTTGAACATAATTATCACTTCCTTTCGTTCTATTATAGCACATTTTATAATTAGTAACTCTCTTTTTTGGCACATTTGACAGTTCCATTTTAGAACATTTCGTGATATAATGATATTGTTCTATTTTGGAACCATTTCAAATAAGGAGGAAAAGAGCATGAAAGTAAATCTTATTGGATTGCAGGAACTGGATTTCGAGACCGACAAGGGTGACCAGGTGCAGGGAATAAAGCTGTTTATTGCTTATCCTGATGATAATGTTTATGGAAACTGCACCGAAAGCCGATTTATTACGGATGATCGGGTTCATAAGCTCGGTCTTAAGCCCAAAGATTTGATCGACAAGATAGATGAAGTGATCGACATTGAGATCAATCCGAAGAATAAGATCGTCGGCATAACTTTATGAACGACGGAAATATAACAGTTGTAGTTGATAATGGAGAGCTTATCACTATAAGCAATGACTGTTTAAAGGAACTATCAGAGATACGAGACGAGCTCAGCTTTGAGCATGAATATCTTGAATACCAGCGCGAACAGATAGAAATCAATAATTCTATCTTACTTGCTATTCTTGTATTCTCCGGTGCGTGTCTTGGTGCTCTCATATTCCGTCACCTTAGAAAGTAGGAGCTTGCATGGAATTTGATGTTTCATTTTTACAAGCCGGGTTTATAGGTCTTGGCGGCGGTCTGTTACTTAGCGGTATATGTTGGCTGATTGGTCTTGCATATTCGCTTTGTATAAATCTTATATCGAAAAATCATTAAGGAGGAAAAGATCATGGAAAAGCTTAAGAATCTTGCTGATCGTGTAGGGATCAAGGCGCGTGAGGTCAAGTTTGCTGTCGGTGCTATGGCTGCTTCGGCGGCTGTTCCGGTTGTTACGGTAATGGCTTCTGCAGAAGGCGAGCCTGGAACTTCAACAGGTCTTAGCACTTATGCAACACAGATTCAGAACCAGTTTACACAGACTGCAAACGATATCGTTCCGATCATCGTTGGTGTTCTCGGCGCCGGTCTTGCTGTTTTCGCTATCTTCATAGGCATCAGACTTGCTAAGAAGATGTTCTCGACTGTAGCAAAGTAATCAAAAAAGGGAAGCGGGGGAGACTCCGCTATCCTTTTACAATGTAAAAGGTGTGTATTATGGAAGAGTGTGTATTTTCAGATTGTAAGAATTGCCTTTATTCATATATTTTTAATGATTCTTTATATTGTGATCATGTTTTTGAGTGTCAATTACAAGAAATAAGAGATTATTTAGGTGAAGATGATGAAGAAGAGATATAATATTATGCTCAATCCTGCAATAGTTGCAAAGATTGATTATCATGCTGAAGTATTGGATATGTCAAGATCTGATCTTATTAATAGAATACTGTTTGACGAGCTTCTTAATTATGGTGATGTTCCGGATCAGTCTGATCCGGAGCTCGAAGGTCAACAAGTGATTCCGGAGGTTGCATCATGATTATATTATATACGGGAACTCCTGGATCCGGTAAGAGTTATCATGCAACAAGTCAGGTATGGAATCTTACAAAGAAACATATTAACGTTATTGCAAATTTTATGATTAACTTACCGGAGAAGCAGCAACCGTACTTCTACTTCATGGATAATAAGCAGATCAAAACACGAAAGCTTATAGAGTTTGCAAAAGAACACCACAAGGAGAACAGGGAAGGTCAGACTTGCATTATTCTTGATGAAGCCGGGATCATGTTCAATTCTAAGACTTCATCTGATAAACAACGCGATGACTGGATCAAGTTCTTTTCACAACATAGAAAATTCGGATTTGATATTATCATGATCGCGCAGAATGACAGAATGCTTGATCGACAGGTCAGAGCTCAGATTGAATACCAGTATTTACATAGAAAGCTACAGAATTTCGGCTTGAAAGGCTTTGTTGTCCGTATTCTCAAAGGCGGTGCCGGGTTTATCTGTGTTCATCAATGGTACACAGTAAAAGAAAAGATAGGTGTTGACTACTTCCGGATCCGTAAGAAGATAGCGGGATCTTATGATACATTTGGTTTGTTTGATTATGCTTCTCGTGTAAGCAGATTCGGCGGTCTGATATCTGCATCAGAATTCAATAAGATCAGAAAGGAAATTGAAGAAAATGAAAAAGTTGATATCAATTCTGCTTGTTCTGATTGTGCTTGTTAATGTTATAGGCTTCGGCTTCCTGAATGTAAGATCATCAGCTGCATTTGTTGTTGATGATGCTATTTATGTCATTGTCGGTGGTATAATTATTTCTCTTCTCGCCGGTGCTGCTGGTAATGCTATTGTAAATCGAGCTCCAACACTTAAAGACGATATTCAGAACATGATTAACAGTAATGCTATTCAGAATGGTGAAGTTATAGAAATCTATGAGGTAGGAGGAAAAAAGTATTTCTCTCCTGTTTATGGTCTTGATTCTGAACAATCGGAACTTGCTCAATATTTATGTGATAATTTAAATAGTAGTGATATTGCCGATACATTATATTCCGGATTTGAAGCTGAATATAGCGGATCAGATCTGAATCAAGGTCAATTTAAAGCAGAAGTATATAAAGATACGAAAAACGCTTGTATAAGCGCTTTCAATAACTTCATAAATGCTAAAGCATCAGCCGAAGCATCAAGCGGTGTTGGATCCTCGCTGTCTGAGTTAGGCGCTGTAACATATCCTTTTGATTTTACCGGACCTATACCGACAATGACATTACCGACTACAACCGGGGCTGTAAGTATGGATACTGACGGATTTCATTTTACTACACCTTATAGATTGTATTCTGGTACTACTTTCTCTACAGAAGAAGAAGCTCGAGCTCACGGAGGACAAACAGTTTCTCAATCTGGTAGTTATTATATCCCGAAGCAATCTTATACTGCTTATGGTTATGGTTACTATTTAATTTATAACGGTGTTATGTATTTTAATGGTAGTAGTTCAAGTTATGATGAACCATATAATTATACTGTAGATTCTCTTTGTCCTTTATATACTTATAATTCCTCTGATTGGAAAAGTGCAGACGGTACAAGGCTTTGTGATGTTGTTACCTTTGATAGGGACAGTATAAAAAATGTTTATGGTGGTGTTATGTTTCATACCGAGAAAAAAGACTATGATCATAGATACCCTTTTTCATATAGTTATGAACCTTCCGATTTTATAGTTGCCGAGCTGGGGGAAGATGTTACTTTTGATCGAACACCGGCGGAAGAAACAATAGGTTCTGCAATGGGATTAGGTCTTGTATCGACTAATCCCACTCTTACTATTGATACAACTACCGGAGAGATAACCGCAGCTGATAATATAGATCTTTCTACTCTTCAATCACTTGTTGAGAAGCTCAGCGAGGGACAGCTTAAGTTTGAAGATATCGAAGGTTATTTGCAATCAATTGTTGCGCTGCTCCAGGCACAGGGCGCCGATCAGAAGACGATCAACACTATTCTTCAAGGGATAAGATCCAATACTAAAGATATTGCAGATATAAATGCTGCTGTACAGTCTATTGCAGAATCAATTACAGCAGCTCAAGAAATAACTGCAGAGAAAGATTTTGACATTGACACACCTACAACAATTATTGATAAGTTTCCTTTTTGTCTTCCGTTTGATGTATATAATACGTTTAATTTATTGTCAGCTCAACCTGTTGCACCTAAATTTACTTTTCCTTTAAAAATGGAAGGTGTTTTTGATTTTTCTATATCTGTTGATTTTACTGAATATGAATGGATCGCTAATATAGTGCGTTGGTTGCTTTATGTTGTTTTTATTCTTGGATTAATACTTGCAACAAATAAGTTGATCGGAAGGGGATAATCAATGAATTTAGGCGATTTTTTCGGAAACATGAAAGACTGGCTTACTGATTTTCTTAATGAGGTTCAAGCATGGGTTCTTTTACTGCTTCCAGATTCTCCATTTAAAGATCTTCAACTTCCTGAAGATATACGAAATATTCTTGGTTATATAAATTGGATCATTCCTTTTTATATGATCGGTAATACTCTTTTGATATGGATAGGTGCAATTACTGTCTATTATGCTTATCAGATTATCCTGCGTTGGATAAAATCAATACAATAGCGGGGGTGCCGCACCGTGTGTGCGGCGGGGGCTCCCCGCGTATGAGGTTTATAAAAATGGATAATAATATAATTCTTATAGACTGGCTTGCGTTTACCTACAAGAAAGAGAACATAACACCATATCAGATCATTGATTCACTTGGTTTCAAAGAAATATTGCCTTTTGAGCGCCGCCCCGGCAGATACCGGTATCTTGATTGCTTGTCTTTCGGACATATCAATCTCTACTATAATAACTTGTCTCCTGATGCTGATTATCCTATGTTGGAATTGACCGGTCAGGGCTGCCGGGAATTTACGACATACAGCACGAAAAAACTTGAATATCTCCTGGAGCTGTGCCGTGATGATGTACTTTATGGTATTACGCGACTTGATATTGCTTATGATGATACACATGATATACTTAATTCCAGGCAGATCTTAGAAGATTATAGGGCGGATAATTGGGTATCTCATAGCTGCGGAGGATATTTTCACGGACAAGTCAAGCGAAAAAACGGGAAATTAATTGAGGGTGACACGATCCAAACCGGGTCAAAGTCTTCTGAAATGTATATGAGGATCTATGATAAAGCCTTTGAGCGTGGATTTGATGATGATCGGCATTGGGTAAGATGTGAGCTTGTTCTGAAACACGATCGAGCTTTTGAGTTTATCAAGAATCCTGAGCTCGTCGGTAAGAAGTTCCGAGGAGTCATTCATAATTATTTCCGTTTTGTCACTCCCAGCAAGAAAGATAGCAATAAAAGACGTTGGAAAATGCGTCCTTATTGGGCGGAATTTCTTGATGATGCCGAGAAAATCAGCGTTTATACATCAAAAGACATTGATTATAATCTTTCCAGGCTTAGTAAGTACGTTTTTGATCAGGCGGGGAACAGCATTGATACATATATTAAGTGTGTAGGTCTTGTGAAGTTCCTCGACGATCTTATAAAACGTCATGGAAAGCTTACACCGAAGCAGAAGTATCTGATTGAGCAATGCAAGCTGCTTGTGAACGAAGAAAAACCTGTTGACGAGCGGGTTTTAGAGGAACTTTCATATAATTTCAAAGCATGAACATGAACAGACTTGAAGATGATGATATTTATGCTATAGTTGAAAGTAGCCTTGCTTATTCAGATTGCGTTTATTGTCTTTGTCGTTGCTGTATGTATCTACGGACTGTCTGCAGAAATTGTTATCTTTGTGAGTTCAGACCTAATACAAGGCGCTGCTGTATGTGGTTTGTGCCTTACATCTTCCGTAGATCTCCTTATAAGGAATGGTTCCAGGAGATCGACAAGCAGCGGAAGCGCAGATTTGATTTATTTGATTTTGAAGGGTAAAGCAAAAAAAATATACAGCCGATTGCGTAAAATAAAAATTTTGCGAAACATAGGGAAGTGCGGAAAGCGTTTTATTGACATAAGACTCATAAAGTAGTATAATTAACATAAAGACAAATATATGAGGTGCAGTATGAAATTTGATGATTGTCCGGCATATCTGCAGGAATACCTTAACTATATAGAAACCATTAAGATGCGCTCGCCGCTGACTATAAAGAATTATTATAGTGACATCAAGCTTTTCCTGCGATTTCTTAAAGTAAATGCAGGTATTGCAGAAACTGACGAATTTGAAAAGATAAGGATCCAGGACGTTCCGGAAAACCTTGTGCGCAGTGTCACGCTGAATGATATCCTCGCATTTCTTTCTTATACGTCGTCAGAGCGTGATAATCATTCAAAGGCTCGTGCCCGTAAGGCTGTAGCGCTCAGGCAGTTCTTTAAATATCTTACTGTAAAGAAGATGTGGTTTGATGTAAGTCCGGCTCAGAATCTTGAACTTCCGTCTCCGAAAAATGCACTGCCGAAACACCTGACTATCGAACAAGCTACCGAGCTGTTAAAGGCATGCTCGGATTTTAATGACTGGACCGACTATCGCGATTACTGTATGATAACATTTTTTCTTAATTGCGGTATGCGTCTTTCTGAACTTGTAGGCATTAATGTAAACGATTACATATCTACAAAAGAGGGAGGGGAGCAGATTTATCGTATAAAAGTGCTTGGAAAAGGCAGCAAAGAACGTATTATTTATCTTAATCCGGCATGTGTTTCTGCCTACGAAAACTATCTTGCAGTACGTCCGGACGTAAAGGAAAAAGCACTGTTTCTGAGCATGAGATATAAGCGTATCTCCAATCGCCGTGTTGAGCAGATAATTGAAGAAAAGCTGAAACTATCGGGTTTAAGCGGTATGGGCTTCTCTGTTCACAAGCTACGTCATACCGCAGCTACATTGATGTATCAGAACGGCGTTGATGTCAGAGCGCTGAAAGAAGTTCTCGGACATGAAAACCTTGACACAACGCAGATATACACTCATGTTGCAAACGAGCAGATAAGAAATGCGATGAATATGAATCCTCTTGCAGGTATAACCTCTGGAAATAATGGAGAAAAAAACTGAAATACATAAATACCACTTGATTTTTTACTGACAATGTATTATAATATAATAAAACTTTAAAGCAATACAGAATAAAAAGAAAGAAGTGTATTATTATGAATATTGCAGTAGTAGGTCTCGGACTTATAGGCGGTTCGTTCTGCAAAGCTCTGAAAAAGCATACTTTTCACCATATCATGGGTATTGATAATGATAAGAATGCAATACAGAAAGCTCTTGATTACGGTGCCATTGACGAAGAGATAGGTACTGACAGGCTTAACGAAGCAAACCTCACTATAATATGCCTTTATCCCGAAGCAATTGTAAATTTTGTGAAAGAAAATGCATCAAAATTCAAAAAAGGCGGTATAGTTATCGATTCCTGCGGTATAAAGGAATATGTTGTAAATGAATGTACACCTGTACTCGAAGAACAAGGGGTTATATTTGTCGGTACTCACCCTATGGCAGGCCGTGAGTTCTCCGGTTTTGACTATTCGCAGGACGATCTTTTCAAGGGAGCAAGCTTTATAATCACACCTACAGAAAAGACACCGCAGATAGCTGTGGATCTTCTCCAGACTCTTGCCGGGAGCATCGAATTCGGCAAAGCTGTGGTTTCAACTCCGCAGAAGCACGATGAAGTTATCGCTTATACATCACAGCTTGCTCACGTTGTTTCTAATGCTTATGTAAAAAGCCCGACAATGCTGAATTATGACGGCTTCTCGGCAGGAAGCTTCCAGGATCTTACTCGCGTTGCAAAGCTGAATGAGTATATGTGGTCAGAACTTTTCATGTGCAACAAAACTGCGCTTCTTAACGAGATAAACTGCATTCTTGAGCATCTTACAGAATATCGTGATGCGATCGTAAACAATGATAATGAACGGCTTATCGAAATTCTGCGTGACGGCCGTATTCTCAAGGAAAAAAGCATAGAGCTTTATAACAAGTAAGGATCATCAATGAAAAAAAATTACAGGCTTGCGTTTAATGTCGCTTTCTGCGGTATAGTGACAGCTCTTGCTGTCGTATTTATGTTTCTGAGCATCATACCGTCATTTGCTTATGTTGTTCCGGCATTCTCCGGAATAGTTATATGGACGGTAACACAGCACATGAATGTGAAGTGGGCGTACCTGTGCTACGGCGCATCGTGCCTGATATCCCTGATGCTTATACCGGAGCCGGAAGCCAATCTGTTCTTTGTTTTCTTTTTCGGCTACTACCCTACCCTTTGCATTTTGCTTGAAAAGATAAAAAACAAGATACTGCGTTTTTTAGTGAAACTTGTTATTTTCAACGCGGCTGTCGTTCTTGCATACAATCTTCTGGTAATACTCTTCCCTGTTGAGGACGCGCTCGAAGGACTGGAAATTTTCGGCGATCTGGCAATATACGCATTCTGGGGATTCGGCAATATTGCTTTTGTGATTTACGAATTTGCACTGATAACGTTAAAAGAAGCTTATATAAAGCTTATAAAGCCCAAAGTTGCGGCTAAACTCAAATAAAAAATACGGAGCGGTAATTGCTCCGTATTTTTATTTCATCAAAGAGATTCAATTATGCTTCTTGCGAACCATTTTACTTCTGGCTCATCAGCTATTTCCCAAAGTCTTGACGTACATACCGGAAGCTCGCCGAAGCCGGTTTTTATACGGTACAGCAGTCCGAGTTTTTCTGCCCGCGCCGGATTGTCTATTACCCACACATCGGGGATTATATCCGTCCCGTCAAGGTTCTCGCTATGGCTGTGCATAACGATGTTGAACCATTGTGGAGTTGAATGCGTCTCAGACGGGAATGATGAAAGCAAACCGCACTTGTTGTCGATCAGAAGTCCCATTGTTCCTATCGGCAGAGGCTTGTTCATACTCTCCGAGATCGATCTGAACATAGGGTAGCACCAGAAATCAGTGCAGTATGTTCCGGGAAGTTTGTTATCCGAAACGGGAATATACAGCGGTCTTATCCCCTTTTCAAGTACAGCCTGTGCTTCGTTTTCGGAATGTACGATTTTTACAGCCTTTCCGTTATATGTGATCTGGTCTTTGGTTACAGATATCTCTATATCCGGATATACAATAAATTCGTATGTGTTTCGTATATCGGTCTTTTCTGCGGACAGCGTGAGCCGGTAAACTGACGGCTTTGAAATGCTGTCCGGAGTAAAGCTTATCTTTCCGAGCCGGTTGACCCGCCTATCTTTCTTTATATGAACATGACCGTAAAGCTCTACGGATCCGCTGCATTCAACGGTATAGCTTACTCTCTCGGCAGAAAACGCAGGATCGGTGTTGAAAAGCGTGATGCCGAAATCTATACACTCACCGGTCTTATATACGAATTTCGGAAATTCTGCCATTATGACTGTTGAATTGCAGAACTGACGCCATTCTTCGGCAGAAACAGTGCCTTTCGGCTGCATAAGTGAGTTCAGAACGCCTACAAGTGCTGTTCCCTGGCCGGTGAAATCCTGGATATCGAGAAGCTGGAATCCGGAAAGCTCTTCCGATTTCAGCGCGGCTTCGATCTCACGCTTGTAGCAGTCAACCGCAAGCGCACCGGAAGCGCGGAAGAACTTGTCCGAATATGCGGAAATACCTTTTTCTTCCGCCTTTTCTTTATATAAAGCAAGATTCTCCGCTTTAAGATCGCCGGTATATTGCTCTATCTCGCTGTAATCGGGATATGTCTCATACTGACCGACTTCGTGGGAGATCACAGGTACTTCGGGAATAAATGTCTCGGTGCTTCCGGCTTCTACTTCTTTTACGCCGGTACCGTACTGTATCAGAATCTTTCCGCCTTCGGAAGCTTCTCCGAGTGATTCGGGAACTATGATCTTGTCGTAGTTATGGACTGTATTCGGCACATCAGTCTGTATAAAGCCCTGCGGTGCATCACACATAGCATAAGAACCGCGGTAAAGCCTGTCACGGGACAGACGCACACCGCTGAGAAAATCGGAGTTTTCAAGAACGCTTGGCCAGAACTGGAAATTATTCGAGCCGTCGGTGTAGAGATGACGGTCATCTTCGTTCTTATACCTTGCAAGTATAGAGTTCAGCACTTCCTTGCTTCCCCAAAGCTCATTTCCAAGTGACATCATCACGAATGACGGGTGATTGCCGAACTCTTTAAGTATGCGGGAACCCTCTTCTATAAGGTAGCGCTGCTCGTCAGTGATCTCATCTTCGATCGTACCCCAGAACGGGAGTTCCGGCTGCATATAGATGCCGAGGATATCGGCAGCGGTAAATGCCGCATCGGGAGGACAGCAGGTGTGAAAACGGTAGTGGTTGATACCGAAATCCTTTGCTGTACCCATGACCTTAAGCCAGCTCTCAACGTCCGTAGGAGCATATCCGGTCATCGGGAACAGCATACCGTCATGTTTGCCGCGGAGGAAAGTCTCTCTTCCGTTTATAAGAAGCTTTCTGCCTGCTGTCTCAAGCTTTCTTATACCGAAAGGAACGCTCTGTCTCTCGCCGTCAGAAGAGACGATCAGATTTAACACATTCGGTGCAAACTCATCCCATTCCGGAAGTTTCTTATGGGGCAGATATTCGACTGTATTCAGCCCCTTATTTAACTTTACAGTATCGGTATGATCTCCTTCAACCGTAATATAAGCTTCACAGGCTTCGGAAGCGGTGCATGAAAACACTACCTTCCCGGGTTCGGCAGAAGAAAGTACCTTGATATCGTCTATGTGTTTCTTCGGTCTGATGATAAGCTCAATACAGCCTGTTATACCGTTCCAGTTTGTCTGAGTATCCGGAGAGGTCATGTGACCGCCCTTGGTGGGATAGCCGACATTCTTGACGCAGATATCGAGAGTGTGCTTGCCGGAAGCAAGTGCCGGTAGTTCATAGATGTGAGATGTGCAGAGAGAATCATTCTCTCCGGCTTTTTGACCGTCGATATAAAGCTCGGTCATTCTTGTCCGTTCAAGGCGAAGGAAAAGGCATTTACCGGACCATTCCTCTTGTATGTCAATCTGTCTTCTGAACCATGCGTGACCTTCAAAATGATACGGCTCAGTCAGAAATCCGTCTGCCCGCCAATCACTTTTCTTCCCCTTTGAAGCATTTGCAGTGGTATCCGGCAGTACGATCTCGTCGCTGTAACTGTCCGGGATTTTTCCGAGGCAGTTTTCGTCCATATAAAGCTGCCATTTTCCGCTAAGATCTGTTTTGTTCATAAATTCCCCGCTGATATTCAGTCGCCGAATGAAATGCCTATATTCTTTCCTGTTATAACAAGCTCGTCGTCCGGAAGAACGAATTTCGTCTTCATTGCAACATCTTCAAGCTTGTTCTCCGTTATCTTTCCGTCAACCTTTGCAACAGTATAGCCGAACTTTTTCATCTTGATAAGTTCTGCTGCTCTCGCACCGAATTTTGTTGCAAGAACACGGTCGTAAGCGGAGGGACTTCCGCCTCTCAGCATGTGACCGGGGACAACAGCGCGTGTCTCGAATCCTGTCATTTCCTCGATCTGCTTTGTTATACGAAGCGTTGCGGTGGTATATCCCTGTTCTGCTCTGGCTTTTGCACGGATCTTCTTCTTCATTTCCGCTTCTTCTTTATCCATTGCACCTTCCGCAACCGCGATGATAGAGAAGTTCTTCCCTGCCTCGGCTCTTTTCTTTACCGCATCTACAACCTTGTCTATATCATAAGGTATCTCCGGGATAAGTACGATATCGGCACCGCCTGCAATACCCGAATAAAGCGTGAGCCAGCCGGCCTTGTTGCCCATGATCTCAACGACCATGACTCTTCCGTGGGAGCATGCGGTTGTATGGATACGGTCAATAACATCAGTCGCAATATCTACCGCGGTGTGGAAACCGAAAGTAACGTCTGTTCCCCAGATATCGTTATCTATGGTCTTTGGCAGACCGATAACGTTGAGACCTTCTTCGGAGAGCAGATTAGCAGTCTTGTGAGTGCCGTTTCCGCCCAGTGTCAGCAGGCAGTCAAGCTTCTGCGCCTTATATGTCTTCTTCATCTCGGAGACCTTGTTCACGTTGTCTTCCTCGATGACCTGCATCATCTTATAGGGCGTGCGCTTTGTACCGAGAATAGTACCTCCGCGGGTAAGGATACCTGCGAAATCATAGGGAGACATCTTTTCGCAGTCATTGTGGATAAGTCCGTAATAACCGTTGTGGATACCGATAATATCGACTTTGTCCTCTCCGAAAAGCTGATAGCAGCCCTTTGCGGCACCTCTGATAGTCGCATTGAGACCGGGACAGTCACCGCCGCTGGTTAGAATTCCCACTTTAAGTTTTGCCATTTATTAATCCTCCTATGCTTTAATGTTGATTTGAAGCAACATACATCTGTATATAATTATACATAATTTTTAAAAAAAGTCAATATTTCTAAGTAATATTTTTGTGCAAAATAAATAAACACCATGTGAATTGTTCATATTCACACGGTGTTTTGGATAAGTCTTATTTCAGGAATCCGTTAATGATCTGCTCCTCGGCTTCAGCTTCGGTAAGTCCGAGCGTCATCAGCTTTATAAGCTGTTCTCCGGCGATCTTTCCGATAGCAGCTTCATGAACGAGCTGTGCATCAACATTGTTGGCTTCAAGGCAAGGTACCGCAAGAATGCGTCCGTTGTCCATTATGATCGAATCGCATTCGGTATGACCGCTGCACGGAGCATTTCCTATTATGCAGGCATCGAGCTTCTGATAGGAGTTATCTCTTGCAACGGATCTCGATACTACGTCGGCACTGGAACCCTCTTCATTGAGCGAGACTTTATATACACTGACAGCACTCTGTGTTCCGTGTGTCATAAGGCGCTCGCGGACAACAAGCTTCGCGTCCTTTTTCAGCTCCGCTATCGTTTTGCGGTGGGTGGAATCTACGCCTTTTATCTGCGCCATTTCCATTTCCATTGTACTTCCCTCTTCCATGTACACTTCCGTGACAGGATCGAGAATGCGCTTTCCTGTGCCTTCTCCGGAGCCGTAATGCTTCTCGACATAGCGAACCTTGGAGTTCTTTCCGATGTAGAAGCGGTGAATGCCGTCGTGCTCGGAATCCTGGCTTCCGCAGTTGTCGATTCCGCAGCCTGCAACGATCAGCACGTCACAGTCCTCTCCGATGAAGAAATCGTTATAAACAGTCTCCTTGAGTCCGCTTTCGCTGAGGACTACCGGGATATGCACGCTCTCGTTCTTTGTTCCGGGCTTTATGCGGATATCTATTCCGCTTCCCTCTGTTTTACTCTGAATGTCTATGTTTGCAGTTGTATTTCTCTGAACGGATTTACCGTTGGCGCGGAAATTATATGCGCCCTCCGGTACGTCGTGAAGCTCTGCGACTTCCTTGATGAGCTGTAACTGTACAGCGTCCATTTTAAGCATGCTCACACCTCCGAATCTGCCATTTTCTGGCAAACGTTAACAGCATATTTGGTTCCGATTATCTCAGGGAGTATCTCGTCCTTTGAGCCGTGTTTTGTGATCTTTCCGTCAGCGAGGACTATGATCTCATCGGCAATATCGAGAATGCGCTCCTGGTGAGATATAACAACGATAGTCCTGTCCTTTTCGCTGTTTCTCATATTCTCGAAAATACGGGTGAGGTTCTTGAAGCTCCAGAGGTCTATGCCTGCTTCCGGCTCGTCGAACAACGCAAGCTTCACGTTCCTTACAAGCACGGTAGCTATCTCTATTCTTTTAAGCTCTCCGCCGGAAAGAGATGCGTTCACTTCGCGGTTTATATAATCCTTTGCGCATAGTCCGACTTCGGAAAGATATTCACAGGCATCTGCTACTTTTATAGGCTTTCCTGCTGCAATACGAAGAAGATCGAGTACAGTAAGACCTTTGAAGCGAACAGGCTGCTGGAATGCGAATCCGATTCCCATCTTGGCACGCTCTGTGATATTTTTGTCAGTGATATCAACGCCGTCGAAAATGATCTGTCCGGCTGTATTCTTTTCTATTCCTGCGATGATCTTTGCGAGGGTGGACTTTCCGCCTCCGTTGGGACCTGTAATAACAACGAACTTGTTGTCGGGGATAGTAAGAGTTATGTCGCGTACTATCTCGACACGCCCGCTGTCGCCTTCTGCATTGAATGATATATTTTTAAGTTCAAGCATTTTATCGCTCCTTTCATATTCTTTGACATTATACTTTCCCGAATAAACTTACAGCATTACCGGGTAATATATTATACCACATTTTATTCCTTTTTGCAATATTTTTTTGACATTAATAAATCCATTCCCGAAAACAAACAAATATTGACATTGGCTCAGCGTTATGTTATAATAAAATACGAAAAATCATCTTGAAAAGGAGTAAACCTATGAGTTCAAATGTCAGACCGGAAAATATGGAAAGAATAACGACTGAAGCTCTTGCCAATGCATTCATTGACGAGCAGGTCAAGGAACTTAGAGCACAGATCGGTAACAAGAAGGTACTGCTCGCACTCTCCGGAGGCGTTGACAGCTCCGTTGTTGCAGCCCTTCTCATTAAGGCTGTCGGACAGCAGCTTGTGTGCGTTCACGTCAACCACGGACTTCTGCGCAAGGGTGAGCCTGAGCAGGTAGTTTCTGTATTCCGCGATCAGATGAAGGCAAACCTTGTTTATGTTGACGCAGTAGATCGTTTTCTGGACAAGCTTGCCGGAGTTGCAGAACCGGAGAAAAAGCGCAAGATCATAGGCGCAGAGTTTATCAGAGTATTTGAGGAAGAAGCACGCAAGCAGGACGGAATTGAGTTCCTTGCACAGGGTACGATCTATCCCGACATTCTCGAAAGTGACGGAGTAAAGGCGCATCACAATGTCGGCGGACTTCCCGAAGATATGAAATTCGAGCTTGTTGAGCCAATAAAGCTCCTCTTCAAGGACGAGGTCCGTGTAGTAGGAAAGGCTCTCGGACTTCCGGACGGAATGGTTTATCGTCAGCCCTTCCCCGGTCCCGGACTCGGTGTTCGCTGTCTCGGCGCAATTACCCGTGACAGACTTGAAGCCGTACGCGAGAGCGACGCGATCCTTCGCGAGGAATTTGCAAAGAACGGTCTTGAGGGTAAGGTATGGCAGTATTTCACAGCTGTTCCGGATTTCAAGTCAGTCGGCGTAAAGAACGGCAAGCGCACATTTGCATATCCCGTAATAATCCGCGCTGTCAACACCAAGGACGCAATGACAGCTACTGTCGAGAATGTACCGTTTGAGCTTCTCCAGCATATCACAAAGCGCATCACAACCGAAGTTGAAAATGTGAACCGTGTTCTCTACGATCTTACACCGAAGCCCAGTGCAACCATTGAATGGGAATAATAAGTTGTAATAATACGGCAATCTCCCGTTTCTTGCGGGAGATTGCTTTTTAGTGAGAATTGATTGATTTATGTGAGGTTTTATGGTAAAAAGCATTTGTTTTGTTTGCCACGGTAATATATGTCGTTCGCCAATGGCGGAGTTTGTATTCAAGGAAATGCTTCGTCAGCGCGGGCTTGATGACAGCTATCTGATAGAATCGAGGGCTACAAGTACGGAAGAGATCGGTAACCCTCCTCACTACGGGACAGTTATGAAGCTTGCGCAGTTCGGCATTGTTCCCGCAAATAAATATGCGGAACAGCTTAAACGTTCCGATTACGGTAAGTATGATCTTATTATCGGAATGGACGATGCGAACGTAAGAAACATTATTCGCATTACCGGCGGAGATCCACAGAACAAGGTCAAGAAACTTCTGTCTTTTGCGGGAAGTGAACGCAGCATATCCGACCCGTGGTACACCGGAGACTTTGATACGACATACAGCGATATCAAAGAAGGCTGTGACGGGCTGATGAGTTATCTCGGAATATAAAGTAAAGGGCTCTCGGAAAACCGAAAGCCCTTTATTTAACCGCCGCGCCGCACATGGAAAATGAAAACCCGCACTAAGCAGGGTGGGTAAAATCGCTCGACAGTTTCACGCTCCCTTCTTCCGCAGTACGGGAGGTCTGCAATCCCCTGTCGTAGAGAAATCCCTTTTAAAATGTGTTGGATCATAATATCCATGCTTAACCGAACGCAGCAGTAAAATTAGTATAGTTTCAAATGTGAGGATTATTCATCTTCTTCGTCGTACATTTCAAACTGTTTAAGAAACGCATCGCCGATACGATCGTACAGCTCTTCGTCATCAATAGTTTTCAGCGTACAGTTCTCCTTATCGTCCGGATCGTCTATTATCTCGAGGATTGTGAACTCTTCCTCTTCCTGTCCGGCATCAAGCTCTTCAAAAGGCAGAAGCGCCACATAGTTTCTTCCGTCCACTGTAACAGTATCGATCACTTCGTACTGCTCTCCCTCAAGTTCGATTATCGGGATCTCGGGAGTTTCTTCGTTTTCGGGAATGTTATTTCTGGATTCGCTGTCCATTGGTATCTGCCCCTTTCTAAGCCTCTTGATCTGTCAGCAATATTATACTATAATCAACCGTCGCTGTCAATATATTTTTATTAAAATTCCCGACTTGAATCTATAGTTCTTATAATATATACTAAAACAAGTTGAAAATATTATACAAATTGCCCAAGAAAAAACTATTGACTTTTCGCTTGAAATATGTTATATTATATTCAAGGAAAGATAAAGCAATAGAAAAGCTTAAAAAGCTAACAGGATCGTTGATGAACGGTGGTTATCTTTCCCAAGGTTTCAGAAGATCGGTCTTAATTCGGACTACCTTGCATCTTACCCGATCAGTTAGTTTTAAGCGACTCTGGAATGCATTGCCGACCGTATCAGTGCAATGTAAATTTAACCGGAAAGGAAGCGAGTCCCATGGAAACAGAGATTTCACAATTCAATAAGACGATATCCGTGACGGACTTGCCGGTCCAAGCAGATTGAATGATATTTCTTCCGCAGCCGGTTATGAGACGGTCATAAAGATGTTGAATGCGGAAAGTGGATCATAGTTAAGCACTTTAGCTTATTCCTTCTATCGGCGGTGAAACGGTATCGTACCCTTCTCGATCAGACAGCTTTGATATTTGCAGTCTCGGTCGAACCTAACGCCGAATGGCTTGATATAAATTACTATAAATTGGAGCGGATGTGGTTACAATGAAGATTGCCGCGCATTTCAAAAACAAATGAAAGGTAATTACTCCAATGGAAAGTTAATTCTATCGTAAAACTTTAAAATTGAATAAATCAATGGGCTGCACCAAAAATGCAGTCCATTTTGTTTGCAGTCCCCTTCCCTGTTAACTAATCGGAGGTTTTGAAATGAACGATTCACAAAAAATAGCTGCGCTCCAGGAATGTATCGACAGCACCACAAAAATCTGTGTGTTTACCGGAGCGGGAATAAGCTGTCCGTCCGGAATACCCGATTTCCGTTCTGCTGACGGTATTTATAATGAAAAGATCAACGGATACTATACTCCTGAACAGATAATTTCTCATACAGTATTTATGAAAGAACCAGAGCTGTTCTTCGATTTCTACAAATCAAAAATGCTTTACCCTGATGCTAAACCGAATGATGCACATAAATATTTTGCAGATCTGGAAAAGCGCGGGAAAGCTGTATCTGTTATAACACAGAATATCGACGGACTTCACCAGGCTGCCGGAAGTACAGATGTTACAGAGCTGCACGGAAGCGTACATCGTAATTATTGTATGAAATGCGGTACATTCTACGATATGGAGTATGTGAAAAACTGTGAAACCGTTCCGAGATGCAGCTGCGGAGGTTTAGTTAAGCCCGATGTTGTACTTTACGAAGAGCCGCTTGATGAGAATGCGACTGTGAATGCTATCAGAAAAATTTCCGAAGCGGAAACACTTATAATTATCGGAACATCTCTTATTGTTTATCCGGCCGCTTCATACGTCAGATACTTCCGCGGAAAGAACCTTATCCTGCTGAACAAGAGCTCAACGCCTTATGACAGCAACGCCGATATCGCAATATATGACGATGTTGTGAATGTGGTTCATCAGTTAAAATAATATGCTTTCAAGATATTTGGCTGCTCCGTCATTGTTGTTGCTTTCTGCAACAGCATCGGCGGAGTTTTTTACTGCTTCAAGCGCATTTGAAACTGCTACACCAATGCCGCAGTTCCGGACCGGCTCGATATCATCGTTATCATCGCCGAAGTAAATCGCTTCCTCTGGGGACAGACCGTAATGCCTGAGCATAGCTTTGATCCCGTTCCACTTTGTCGCATCACTGCTCATTATCTGAACTATCCGCTTTTGGGCAATTGTATAATAGGTGTTATCTGTCAGCGATTTTTCTGTTTGTTTTATAAGCTTTTTATTATTTCCGTTTACGAGTATCTTGTACAGAGAAGTTTTCTCCGGCAATACCGGAAAGCCGTCATATACAGCAGTATCCCATTCCTGTATGTAAACATTTGAAAAGATGCCCTTATCCGTTTCAATTGATATTACCGGATTCCATAGTTTCAGCAGACCGGATAATATATGCTCGCCGTCTTCCCTTTTGATCGTGTTTTCTATGATATTTCCGCTGGCTTCTATGACTGCACCGTTAAGAGTAACAACTGCATCAAATCCTATCAGTTCACGGTAACCCGTGATAGTCCTTGCGGGACGGGCAGTAGCCGCCATTACCAGAATGCCCTTTTCCCGGCATTTTTTCAGAACGCTGACGGTATAATCGGAAACCGTTTTGTCCGAATGAAGAAGTGTCCCGTCGAGATCGGTTATAATTGCCTTGATATCTTTCATAAAACCTCCTTATATCAGAAAAGCTGTCATCATTGACGTTTTGCCAATGACTGACAGCTTTATTTTACTTGTTGATCTGCTTTGATATTTCAAGCGAAGTGAGCGAATCTTCCGACGCAGCTTCAGCAGCTGCTCTGCGTTCGTTTCCAAGCTCCATAAGAGCATCTGCGGCAGAACGTCCTCCGGTAAGTCCGCCGAGTCCGGCACCTGCAGTCCCGGAATTGTTCAGGAACCGTTTTACATTGCTCTCGCTGTACTCGCTATACTGCTTGATGTATCTTTCTGCAGTAGCTTTAAGCGGATTGTAAGCTTCGTTCTCCGTTTCAAGTATATACTTGAACAGCTCATTCACCTTAGCGTCCATAACATATTTCAGCCTGTTGGTGACATAGCTGTAAGCACCGGAAAGATCCGGATTCTTGATAATAGATCCGGCAAATTCGATGAAACGCTTCTTGTCCTTGAGCTGGAGATAATTTATCGCATAAGTAATGCTCTCGTAGAAATTCTGAGAAATTATGACATTTCCGTCTGCGCTTACAGCAGAACCGCTGAGCAGAACATTCAAATCATTATCGGTGAGTTCGTTGATAGCATAAGCGGAAGCCATCATTTCAGCATCGGGATAGCCCTCAACATTCCTGTCAATATTCGGATTGACCTTTCTTGCAAGAACGCCGTTGCTGTGCATTTTATCGGCTTTCCATTTGATCTGTTCATATTCTTTCGGAATGCACACTCTTCTGTTGATGAAGAAGTTTTCCAGCATTTTGCGGGAGATGTTATCAAAAGAGATCTTCACAAAAGGACAGGAAAGTGCTATGACCTTATTCTCGTCTATACTTCCGGGTTCGCCGTAGATAACATTGTTAAGCGGCTCTATGATAATGCAGGTGAAATCGGTTCCGTTGGTAGCACATGCCGCAGCGTTTATATGTCCCTCGATAAGCGCGGAGAACATACCTGTCAGATGATACGCTATTCCGCCGATCTTCTTGCCGGAAGCTAATTTCTCGCTGGCGTTTCTAACAGCCGATTCTATATAACCGGAGAAGGCATGCGTAGGAATTATGAAAGGAGGAGAAAAGCATTTTTCGCTTCCGATAACGGGATTATAGGGTGCAGAACCGGATATCTCGTGTTTTATGGTAAAGGCGTCCCAGAAAAAGTTGCCTGCGCCGTCGGTAGGAAAAACCTTTCCGAGGTGTACGACATACAGTCCGTTTGACAGCATCTCAAGTACCGGCATTATAGCCTTTGAAAGCGGAGCCGTACCGCTGAAATAGTTTTCGCAGCACTTGGAAAGCTTTGTTCCGAGTACTGATTTTGTTTTTTCAATAGAAGAAGTCTGCCAGATAATGCGGTTCATCTCGTTGTCATTTTCTTTGTACTGAATGTCAACAAGGCTTTCTCCGGCAACATAGAATGTCTTTCTGCATATACCGTTTTTTACGGAAGTATCGCACACGCCGATCATGCCGTCACTTGAAGTCACGCTTACAAGCAGAAAATCACCGGCAGGACCGTTGAGCGATTCAATTGAAACATTGGCTTTCATAAATCTGCGCCTTCCTTTCCCGGATCATCAGTCCTGCTCTACTCTCGCGGCAATAAATTCTGCAAGATCATTCTGAACATTCTTCTGAAACAGACGTTTCGGAATGCAGCATACAGATCTGTCACGGCAGACTATGGATATCGAATATTTCGTTTCGTAATAATACTTTGCGAAAGACCATGGTATCAGCTCTTTACCGGAATAAATACACTGTTCTATTGCACCGAATCCGTCCGGTGCCACAACAAAAACTATATTCTCGGCAGTGGAAACATCTTTTTTCAGAAATCCCGGATACCTGTATCTTGCGATTATACAAAGGACAAGGTAAATGCTGATCCCGACTGCAAGACCGATAAAGAAAGCTATAATGACATACAGAATGAAGTTCTTCTCAAGCGAACCTCCTATAGCCCATATCCCGAAAAAAGAAGCTACTGCGGCAAGCGCGGCGATCAGCCATATCGGGAATTTCAGCTTGCTGTAAATATGGGAAACGCTTCCGGAGTTGATCTCCTTTTCGGCATATATTCCTGTGCCTGTATATAAGCTTGCTGACAGATCAGCACTGGAATAGTTGTATTTCGGCGGCAAAATCCTGTGCTTTACATTTTTCTGTGCGCTGCAGGAAGCAAGCATTCCTTCGACAATCGTCCGGAAATGTATTATCTGCATATTCTCTTCAAAAGCGTTTTTGGGAAGAGAATATTCTACCCGTTCAAAAACTATCCGGAAGCAGTCAGGCAGCTCAGAATACTCTTTTACCGAGCTCCACTCATAAACATCGAGCATATCGGTATCATCGTCAAATACAGCGAAATAATCTCCGACAATAAATGTCTGATTCTGCTGACTTACTGTGAGGTGAAATCCCGCTAAAGATTCAAATGCCATAATAAGGCTCCTTTATCTGTCTGTCGGTCAAATTACATCAGTTTTCCGAAAAGCTGAATCCAATAACAGTAAATGCCGTCCTGAACGAAGCCGAATCCTACATCTTCGACACCTTCGCGAAGAATGTTCTCCTTATGTATTTCCGAGCTCATCCAGAGTTCCATTGCACGCTCCGGATCAACGCCGGAATTGGGAATACGAAGATAGTTTTCCGCGGCTATACGATGAATGTATCCCTGATCGGCAAGGGCTGTTGTCCAGCGTGTGCCGTTTGTGCGGGTATGACCGTTATCGTAGTTGCTCATAAGTTCGCCTGCTCTGATATATGCGGCATCGCAGAGCTTCTGACTGAGCTTTACTTCCGGAAGTCCGGCTTTTTTTCTTTCGGCGTTTGTCAGTTTAAGTGCCTGTTTAACATAATCGGAGTAAGAGTCTCCGGTTATCTGATCGAGGGGAGATATAACGGCAACATCACTTGTGATCCAGCCGTCTTTAACAGCGATCGCTTTTATAGTCTTGTCCTTCTTGACAACAAGGTAAGCACCGTCGAGAACAGTTGATTTTTCGGTGGGTTCCTTGCCGTTAGTGGTAAAATGGATCGTCATTCCCGGCTCAAGATCGGTAATCTCAACTTTTGCAGTACCGTCAAGTCTGTCACTTACAAGGAACTTCGGTGTCGGGCATTTTCTCTTTACATCTATGGTTCTGATCTTGCCTACAAGATTGCCGTTTTTGTCAAACTCCGCAGCTTTCAGTACAGTTGCGCTTCTGAAACCGAGAGCCTTTGTATAAAGCTTTGACTTGGTGGTTGGATCCGTTCCGTCTGTTGTGTAATAGATCTTATCAGCGGAATTCTGCGGTTTCAGCTTAACTGCCGTGTATTCCCATGTGTAGGTTTTGCTTGTGCTGATACCCGATGCTGCCGAAACGGGTATTGAAAAAGTAAGTGCAGAAGAACATACAACTGCAGCTGTCAGCAGAACGGATATGATTTTGTTGAGTTTCATTTATGCCTCCGGAGTAATTTAGTGGATATGTTTTATTCATCGTCAACGATATCCGGGATATCTGTATCCGAAATATCGTTTCCGAAGTAATTGACAAGTGCAGCAAGCTTATCTGCGCTGAAATCGGACTGATAGTGCCAGTCAATATTAAGAGCATAATGGTTTATGGCGTCATCTGCGATGAAGTCTATCTTACCGAAGTTGTAGGAAAGCTTGTGTATATCGTCTATGATATCCTTGCATTCTTTCGCAAACTCCCTTATTGTCATTCCTGCATCAGCAAAATGGATCGTAAGATTTATTATATCACCGTCGTTAAGATCAGCGGGAGTATTGTACATTTCTGCGTTCTCCCCGAAAAGCTGAGTCTCAATATCGACGCTTTTTATGTAATCTCTGGCGATAGTATCATGCAGCTCGCTTGCAAGCATATTCTGCAGTCTTCGTTCGGCGTAGATACGTTCACCTGTTCCGGCTGACGCATTCACAGATACGACCGAAAGAGCGCATGAGAGAGCTATAAGAACGGCAATAATAACAACACTTCTTATATCGAGCTTTATGCGAAGAGATCTTTTCCTGAGAACAGCATAAAGAATATCTATACCTGCAAAGACCAGCATTACCGGCGCCCACTTTATTGCTGCATAGACTCCGACAGGAGAAGTAAGCAGTGATATCAGAAGTACGATGCCCATAAAAATGAGAGATGCAGCACCGGAAAGAACTCCGATAACATATACAGGACGGCGTTTTGGGGTAACGGGAACGGGTGCGGCTTTGGGAACAGACGAAAAATGATCGTTCAGAACAGCATTTTCTGCTGCGATCTCGATCTTCATTCGCTTGATCGCATCCATGCTTTCACGGACGGCTTCTTCCGGAGTTTCCGCAGGCGGTTCCTCTTCATCGTCGGGTACATTTATGGGCTCAAATACATCTTCGGGGACAGCGGGTTCGGAATTGTCATCTATAACTTCTGATTCGTTGTCAGCTTTATCGTCGGTTTCACCGAATAACGTGCTTTTCAGTTCAGACAAACTCTCACCCCGCTCCGGATAATAACTTTACATTTTATTATAACATATACGATCATAAAATGCAAGCAATTTTTTCCGGAAAAAACAGCGGGCAAATGCCCGCTGTGGCTTTTATATTCTCATTTGCCGCACAGCGCATCGGCTATAGCCTTTGCAGCTGTCTTTCCGGCTCCCATAGCAGAGATTACGGTAGCTGCGCCGGTCACTGCATCTCCGCCTGCATATACATTGCTGCGCGAAGTCAGCCCGCCTTCGGTAATGACGATTCCGCCGCGCTTATTGACTTCAAGTCCTTCCGTAGTATCCTTTATAAGCGGATTGGGAGATGTTCCTATCGCCATTATCACCGTGTCGGCTTCTATCTCAAACTCGCTTCCCGCTATCTCAACAGGTCTGCGTCTTCCCTTCTCATCCGGTTCACCAAGCTCCATTTTAATGCACTTTACAGCTTTGACAAAACCGTTTTTCGGGTCACGGGGATCGTTCTCGTTATGATATCCGATGATCTCAACCGGGTTGCAGAGTATGCGGAAGTCGATGCCTTCTTCCTTTGCATGCTCTACTTCCTCTTTTCTTGCGGGAAGTTCGTCAAATGAACGGCGATAAACGATATAAACATGCTCCGCGCCAAGTCTGAGTGCTGTTCTTGCGGCGTCCATTGCAACATTACCGCCGCCGACAACCACAACATTGCCGCCTTTTTTGATCGGCGTAGCCGAATCATCGAGGTACGATTTCATAAGGTTTGAGCGGGTAAGGAACTCGTTCGCGGAGTAAACTCCGCAAAGCGATTCTCCGGGTATATTCATAAAGTTGGGAAGACCGGCGCCGGTTCCGATAAATACAGCCTCATACCCCTGTTCAAACAGCTCGTCGATTGTAACGGTGCGTCCGATTATAACGTTTGTTACGATCTCAACGCCGAGCTCTTCAAGTATTTTTACTTCATCGGCAACTATGCTTTTCGGAAGTCGGAATTCCGGTATTCCGTAAACAAGAACGCCTCCCGCGGCGTGAAGTGCCTCAAATACTGTAACAGAGAAACCTTTCTTTGCGAGATCTCCTGCACAGGTTAGTCCGGAGGGACCGGAACCTATAACTGCAACTCTGTGTCCGTTATACGCCGGGCGTTCAGCTGTACCGGTCCTGTTGACGCGGTGCTGATCAGCAACATAGCGTTCAAGCCTGCCAATTCCGACAGGTTCAAGGTTCAGCTTCGTTCCGAGTGTGCATTCATGTTCGCACTGGGATTCCTGCGGACAAACTCTTCCGCATACTGCCGGAAGCGAAGAAGATTTCGAAATGACGCTGTATGCGCCTTCAATGTCATTTTGCTTTATATGTGAGATGAATTCGGGAATGTCGATATTTACCGGACAGCCCTGCATACACGGCTTGTTTTTGCAGCCGAGACATCTCTGTGCTTCGGCAAGAGCAAGTTCTTCGTTATAACCGAGTGCTACTTCGCTGAAATTGTGTGCGCGTACTTCGGGCTTCTGCGTAGGCATTTCATGCTTTTTCGGTTCTCTTGCAGCCATTACGCTTTCGCCTCCTCACCCATTTTCATCAGCCGACAGGCTTCTTCTCTTGCTTTCTTTTCTTCGGAAGCATACATTCTGCTTCTTGCGATAGCCTCATCAAAATCTATCTCGTGACCGTCAAATTCCGGTCCTTCAACACAGGCAAACCTTGTCTTTCCGCCTACGGTAAGTCTGCAGCAGCCGCACATTCCTGTTCCGTCGATCATGATAGGGTTCATGCTTGCGATCGTCTTTATACCGTACTGTTTTGTGAGTGCGCAGACAAACTTCATCATTATCAGCGGACCTATCGTTATGACTTCATCATACTTTTCTCCGCTTTCTATCAGTTTTTTCAGCGCGTCTGTAACAAGCCCTTTCTCACCCCATGAGCCGTCATCACTTACTGCAAAGAATGAAGAGGAATGCGCGCGGAATTCGTTTTCGAGTATGACAAGATCCTTTGTGCGGAATCCGGCTATAGCATGTACCTCGGTTCCCTGCTCAAAGAGCTTTTTGGTGACGGGATAAGCTATTGCGCAGCCAACACCTCCGCCGACAACGGCTGTTTTGCGTAAACCTTCGGTGTTTGTGGCACGGCCGAGAGGTCCTACGAAGCTTTCAACGCACTCTCCCGCAGAAAGCGAGTTAAGGCGCATGGTAGCAGCTCCGACTATCTGGAAGATAATAGTGATACTGCCCTTTTCTCTGTCAAAATCGGCAACAGTAAGCGGTATTCTTTCCGCGTCCAAGTGTGAGCGCACGATGATAAACTGACCGGGTTCGGCTTTTTTGGCGATTAGCGGAGCTTCGATCTCCATAAGCGTCACAGTCGGGTTCAGCGGCATCTTTCTAATAATTTTGTTCATAGTTGCAGCCCTCTTTACAAATGTTTGCAGTCTATATTATATCACAAAAAACTTAATATGTAAAGCGAAAATGATAAATTAGACTGTTTTGCCCCATATTGTGAATAAATTACTGATTACGCTTGAAAAAAACAATGATATGTGATATAATAGAAAAAATTGTAAGGAAGTGCAGAACAATGGCTGAATTATCACATCTGATCGATCTTAATGACTTTACTCCGGCGCAGTGGAACACGATAGTTTCACTTGCGCACGAGATCATGAGCGCCCCCATGGTCTATGCCGGGGCATGCCGCGGAAAAATAATGGGTACGCTTTTCTACGAACCCTCAACAAGAACGCAGATGAGCTTCCAGACGGCTATGCTTCGTCTCGGAGGCGGTATCATCGGTTTCGACAATCCCTCTACTTCTTCTGTGGCAAAAGGCGAAAACCTTAAAGATACCACCAAGATCGTAAGCGGTTATTCCGATATTCTTGTAATGCGTCACCCTCTCGAAGGCGCATCAAAAGCAGCCGCTCTCACAGCGGACTGTCCTGTTATTAATGCCGGAGACGGCGGTCATCTTCACCCCACCCAGACCTTAACCGATCTGCTTACTCTCCGTGAAGAAAAAGGGAGGCTCAGCGATCTTACAGTCGGTTTCTGCGGCGATCTAAAAAACGGACGGACAGTGCATTCTCTTCTTAAAGCGCTTTCATGCTTTGAAGGCAACAAATTTATTCTTGTTTCTACTCAGGAGCTTAAAGTTCCTACCTACATCAAGGACTACATCTCCGCCAGCGGAAAGACTTATGAGGAATATTCATCGCTTGAGGAAGTAATGCCAAAGCTTGATGTTCTTTACATGACACGAATTCAGCGTGAGAGATTCGGCTCTCCCGAAGAATACGAGAAGCAGAAGAACGTTTACTGCCTTGACGCAAAGAAGATGAAGCTTGCAAGTCCCGATCTTATCGTACTTCACCCTCTGCCCCGTGTTGATGAGATAGCTGTTGAGGTTGACGATGACCCGAGAGCGATGTATTTCAAGCAGGCTAACTATGGTATGTACGTCAGAATGGCACTTATACTCTGTATGCTCGATTATCGGCTTGAGTCAAAGCCTCTTCTCTCCGGAAAGATCATAAATGAGGTAAAATGCACAAATCCGCGCTGCATCACACATACAGAGGCATATCTCCCCCACAGTTTCCGTAAGAACTGCGATGTTCTTGAATGTGAGTATTGCGACGAAAGAATTCTGATATGACATTTCCGGATATTCTACTATACGATTTTTCCGATGATAAGCATAGTCTTGACGAGATCGCAGATCTGCTCGGCAAACAGAGATATGATTACTGCCGGCGTATGAAGAGCGAGAAAGCGGGACTTGCTTCCGCTTTTTCATTTCTCCTGTTAAGATACGGTTTGAAAAAGTATTGCGGTATAACCGATATTCCGGAACTTACTTTCGGTGAACACGGAAAACCGTTTCTGAAGGAATATCCCGGTTTATATTTCAGTATGAGCCATGCAAAAAGCCGGGCTGTATGCGCAATAGCAGATAATCCTGTCGGTGTTGATATTCAGGATATAAGACCTTTATCTGCGTCTGCTGCAAGAAAATTTCTTACAGATACCGAACTCAGACAGATAAGTACGGAAGACAGTGCCGCATTATGCAAAGCATGGAGCATAAAAGAAAGCTATTCCAAAATGACCGGGAAAGGTTTTTCCGAGGGTTTCACAAATATAGATACAGAGATGCTGATACGATCCGGAAAAGCTTCTGTCACAGAGAAAGACGGGTATATTATCAGTATTTGTATGCAGGAGTGATGTTATGCAACCGAAAGTATGTGTAATATTCGGAGCCGGTGATGAGTTTCCGGAAATAATAGAACTGCCGGAACAAGACCGTGTGATTATAGCGGCAGACGGCGGCATGAAAAAGCTTGGTGAACTTGGCATTGTTCCGGATCGGGCTGTTGGCGATCTCGATTCACTTGAAACCGCACCGGATTCCGGTGACTTCAAGCTGCTGCCGCACATCAAAGATACTACGGATATGTATGAAGCTGTACAGATAGGGATTTCACTTGGCTGTTCGGAGTTTCTGATATTCGGCGGAACCGGCGGACGGCTCGATCACACTCTCGCAAATATCCAGCTTGCCGCGCAATTGTCGATGAAAAAGAAAAATGTAAAGTTTTTCGGGGATAAGTATGTTCTCACTGCCGTTACAAACGGAACAGCGATGCTCCCTGCAAAAGAAAGAGGATATGTTTCTGTATTAGCTCACAGCGATATTTGCAGCGGAGTTACTATAAAAGGACTTTTCTATGAAGTTGAGAACGCGGAGCTTAAAAACACTTTTGCTCTTGGTGTGAGCAATGAGTTTATCGGTAAAAGACCGGAAATATCAGTTAAAACCGGTACACTTTGTATTTATTACGAGATATGAGGTAAGAGAATGACAAAACAGGTCAAAGTCGGAGATATAACATTCGGAGACGGCAATATATATATACAGTCTATGCTCAATGTTCGCGCTGACGACATTGAAAACAGCGTCAGACAGGCAAAAGAGCTTGAAAATGCAGGCTGTCAGATAATAAGAGCGGCTGTTCCGCATCTTGAAAATGCAGAACTGATACCTGCACTAAAGAATGCCGTTTCTGTTCCGATCGTTGCCGATATCCATTTCGATCATCGTATTGCTCTGAAATGCGCAGAACTCGGAGTTGATAAGATACGCATAAATCCCGGCAATATAGGCTCGGAGGAAAATGTCAGAGCAGTTGCCGAGGCTTGCCGAAAACGCGGTATTCCGATCAGAATAGGCGTAAACTCCGGCTCTCTTGAGAAAAAGGTCCTTGAAAAGTATGGCAGTCCTGTCCCGGAGGCGTTTGCGGAGAGCGCTTTGGAGAATGTGAAACTGCTTAATAAATATGATTTTGACGATATCGTTATTTCCATAAAATCATCTGATGTAAAAACAACGATAGACGCATACAGGCTACTGCACAAGCAGACCCACTACCCTCTTCACCTCGGTGTGACTGAAACCGGGACCGCTCACATGGGCATTATCAAGTCGGCAATAGGGATCGGTTCACTTCTGTGCGACGGTATCGGCGATACTATCCGCGTTTCTCTGACTGCCGATCCTGTCGAGGAAGTAAGAGCGGCAAAAGATATACTGAAAGCCTGCGGTATCGGCGGCGGCGTGAATATCGTAGCCTGCCCGACCTGCGGAAGAACACAGATCGACCTTATAGCACTCGCAAACAAGGTTGAAAAAGCGGTAGCCGGTATAAACAAAAATATCAAGATCGCAGTTATGGGCTGCCCGGTAAACGGACCGGGAGAAGCACGCGAAGCCGATCTCGGAATCACCGGAGGAAACGGAAAAGCAGTCATATTCCGTAAAGGCGAAATAATCCGCACTGTCCGCGAAGAAGATGTGCTTTCCGCACTTATGGAAGAAATAGAAAAGCTCCCCGATTGACTACAGGATGTAGTGAAGAAGGTTTCCAAAGGCGCGCACGATGCGCGCATAAAAGGAACCTTCCAAATGAGGAGCTTTCTTCGTATTATTTTTTTACTTAACAATTATTACAGAGTATCCGAACGGCTCAGTGCAGATGTTTCCATATTCTTTCCTGCCGTGAAGAATATTGTGCGTTTTGTCACCGACAAGCCCAGAAACAGGTCTTGTGATCTTCTTCTTTGAGCGGTTCATTATTATAACAGCTTTTTCACCGATTTCCTTATCCTCGCGCTCGAATACAGCATAGTCCGACGTTACATCAACGAAATGTATCGTTCCCTTTGCAAATACCTTGTTTTCACGCCTTATGCGTCCGAGTTCACGGGCAAATTCTATGAGATCGTCATTCTCTGCGCCCCACGGATAAGTTCCGCGGTTAAAGGGATCTTTGTAGCCCTCTTTGCCTGCTTCATCAGCATAATATATGGACGGGATTCCCGGCAGGAAGTACTGAAGTACCATTGCGCACTTCATAAGCACTATTCCGTAAGAGTACTGCTCATTGGTCAGCTCGTGCTGTGACTGCCATTCGCGTCCGTTCCAGCCTACGTCCTCGCCTGCAAGACGAGTTATAGCGCGTTCCGTATCGTGTGTGGAAAGGAAATTCATCAGTATATCGGTTGAAGGTTTCGGATAATGCTCAACGATCGTCATTACACCGTCAACAAGCATTTTCGGATCTCCGCCCTTGACATAGTTGAGGATAGCTTCCTTGAACGGGTAGTTCATAACGCTGTCAAGCTGACCGCCTATGAGATAGCGGCGGCGTACACCGTAGCTTTCCTTGTTTGTGGCGTCCTCCCAGACTTCTCCGTAAATTACATATTCACTGCCCTTTGATTTTACGGACTTGTTAAGATTGTCGATAAATTCGTCCGGAAGTTCATCTGCAACATCAAGTCTCCAGCCGGAAGCGCCGAGATCTATCCATTTCTGAAGGATCCCGCCTTCACCGCAGATGTACTTTGTGTATGCGGGATTGTTCTCAATAACATTCGGGAGAGTAGTTATTCCCCACCAGGATTCATACACATTCGGATAATCCGTAAAGCTGTACCATTCACGGTACGGGCTTTCGGGATCCCGGAACGCTCCGGTTTTATCACCGTATCTTCCGGTCTTGTTGAAATAGATAGAATCAGCGCCGGTATGAGAGAATACGCCGTCGAGGATTATATGGATCCCCTTCTCCTTTGCGGCTTTGCAGAGACTTACGAAATCCTCTTCCGTACCGAGAAGCGGATCTATCTTTGAATAATCCGCAGTGCAGTAACGATGATTTTCGTGAGACTCAAATATAGGGTTGAGGTATATGACATTTGCACCGAGACTTGCGATATAGTCAAGCTTTTCTTCGATGCCCTTGAGATCACCGCCGAAATAATCGTTGTTGGTAATATTTCCGCGGGAATCGGGGCGCCAGTCCGGCATATCGTTCCAGTCTGTGTGTATTTTGCGGTCGTAAGGGATATTCTCATGAGAAATTCCGCTTTTTGCAAATCTGTCCGGGAAAATCTGATACATAATACCGCCCTTGAGCCAGTCCGGAGTAGTCATTCCCTGCTCATAAACGGTAAGCTGGAAAAGATCGCCGTTATCTATAACGCCCTCGCTTGCGCCGTTTTTCTTGATATAATGACGGTTGTGATTGATAAGCAGAGAGAAGTAATAGTGATGAAGCCCGTTGTCATTAGGAACATAAACGCATGAATAGCTGGTGAAACCATCGGTAGAACCTGCTTTTTCAAGCTTTATGAACCTTTCCTTGAACCCGGGTCTGAACATTACAAGCACAGGTTCCTCAACCATGGTATCATCCGGAAATTCAACCGTAAACCGGCATTCTGTTCCGCGTTCTATTGCTCCGAAAGGACTTTTGTATTCCTCGGAAAAACAGTCAAAAATAGGTTTCATGATATGTCTCCTTTTTTTGTATTCAATATATTTCTGTCAGAATGAAAGCTCCTCGCCGGTCTGTAAGTATTGCAGACGGTCGCCGAGCTTTTGCTTCATTATACCGTATCCCGTAAGACCGGTGCAGTGACAGGTGTAGATTGTCCCTGTCTCTATCGTCATAAGTTCGTTTACAGTCTTTTCAACATGATCTACAGAGCATGACAGGGTCTTGGTAGTACTTCCCATAAGGTGAAATCCGCCTATAACTGATAGTATCGGAGATGCCGGAAACCGTCTTTTCACAGTTCTCAGAATGTTGGTGATACCGCACAGAGAACAGCAGGATATCACGACCAGACCGTTTGAACGGTCATTGTCCGGAAAAAGTACAAAGAAAGACTCATGTTCAAAATCGTCACGAACGACTTTTCCGTCTTTTTTCATATATATCTTTTTATCTTCGCAGTAAAAAGAACTGTCCGGGTGCTCATTCGACATTGCAAAAAAGCCGGTATCTATCTGCTGAAATTTGTTATAAAGGATAAAATTATCGGGATGCTCCTCGTAAAGATATCCGAACTTGTTCATGTGAACACGGATAAAGGACTGTTTCAGAAAATAATCGTTAAGGCACGCTTTCTTTGCATAGATCTTTACTGCCGGATTGCGCTTATAGATATCGTCAAGTCCGCCTGTATGAGTATAGCTGTTATGTGATATCATTACTGCGGCTACCGAAGAAAGATCAATGCCGAGCCGTTTGGCATTGTATAAGATCTTGTCGGAAGCGCCGGTGTCGATGAGATAGTTTATTCCGGCATTTTCAACATAAAGCGAGATCCCGTGCTCTACCTTAAGCTTCTCGGAAGCACTTGTATTTTCGATAAGAGCAACTATACGCATTTTCTTTCCTTCCGCCGGTCATTTTGTCATCAGCTTTTTCATATTCTCAAGTCTGTTCAGCGCTTCATCAAGCGTTTTGTTCTTCTTTGCAAAATGCAGTCTTATATAACGGTTTTCCGGTTCTTTAAAGAAGCTTGAACCGGGAACGGCGCCGACTCCTACACGTTCCGCAAGTTTCTCGCAGAAATCGAGATCGTCCTCATAACCGTATTCCGAAATATCGAGCAGTATATAATATGCTCCCTGGGGTACGGTATGCGATATTCCGATGCTGTCAAGACCGTCAAGAAACAGCTTTCTTTTTTCTGTATATTCTCTGCGCAGTCCGATATAGTAATCATCGCCGAATTCAAGTCCTGTGACTGCGGCTTCCTGCAGCGGCGCTGCTGCGCCGACAGTGAGGAAGTCATGCACTTTCCGCGCTGTATCTATAATTATCGGTGAGGCGATAACATATCCGAGTCTCCACCCGGTGATCGAATAGGTCTTTGACAGCGAACTGCACTGTATAACCCTGTCTTTCATTCCGGGAAGTGTCGAGATATATGTATGCTTATTGGGCTCGTAAACAATATGCTCGTAAACCTCATCAGTAATGATGAAGCTGTCGTATTTTACAGCAAGATCGGCTATCGTTTTAAGCTCGTCGTATGTGAATACTTTTCCGCATGGATTTGAAGGATTGCACAGAATAAGAGCTTTGGGCTTCTGTCTGAACGCAGCTTCAAGTACTTCCGGATCAAAGCTGAAATCCGGCGGCACAAGGGGAACATAGATAGGTTCAGCGCCGGAGAGTATAGTATCTGCACCGTAATTTTCGTAAAACGGCGAAAACACTATCACCTTGTCGCCCGGATCTGTAACGGTCATCATCGCAGCCATCATAGCCTCTGTACTGCCGCAGGTCACTACAATTTCAGCATTCGGGTCAATATGCTGTCCGGAGAAATGTTCATACTTCCGCGCAAGAGCTTCTCTGAAATTCTGGGCGCCCCAGGTTATCGAGTATTGGTGAAAATCCTCGTGAGCCACCTGTTCAAGCCGGTTTAGGATAGCGGCGGGCGGATCGAAATCAGGAAATCCCTGCGAAAGATTGACTGCACCGAACTTGTTGGAGATACGAGTCATTCTGCGGATAACGGAATCTGTGAAATCCGCAGTTCTTATTGAAAGTGAAGGCATTGATGCTTGCTCCTCCCCGCTGTCAGTTGTCATCGTCGTCATCATCGAGCCTTACGCGTAATATAGGGCTTGCTTTTGACGGACCGAACAGCGCGTTCATAACATGTTTTGTTTTATGCGAAACGGGAAGTCCGTCCGAATCGACGAGATTCTCTTCTTTCGAGAATCCGTCCTCACGGGTAATTCCCTCAAGGATACGCGAGAAATCGGCTTTTTCAGGCTCGCCGGTATCATTGGACTGGTTTTCCGCGAAGTTTGCGCCTTTGTATGCTGCTACGGCATTGGCTGTCACAGGCGATACGGGGTGAATAACTTCTTCAGCCGACATCTGCCCTGCTACTTCGGTCTTTTCCTCTGTTTCTTCTTCGGCTTGTGCCTGCTGGGCACTTTCTTCGATAGCCTGCCGCATCTTCTCATAGGGCGAAGGCTCGATATAACCGTCGGACTGTCTGTTTCTGAAAATATTTGTTCTTCTCGGCGTGAACACTTTTACATCGCTGTCATTTTCGGCACCGGCATCAGTGTTCTCTGACAGCTGTGCAGAACCGGCAGAATTATCCTGCGGTTTTTTGTTTCCGGGAACCATAACAGGCGGTCTTGATTCATTTCCGTTTGGTATAACTACTGTTCCTGTTCTCGGTACATATTCTTTAACGACTGCCGAACCGCCGCCCTTTATTATACGCGGAAGACTCTGGGTCCGTGTAAGAGACTGCTGGTAATAGCCTCGGTAACTTCCGTTCTCGGCAGGATTCTGGGGCTGGAACTGCTGCTGGGGCGCAGAATAGTTATTCGGTGTGAACTGCGACGGATATCCGTATGCCTGGGTACCTGCCGGATCATAAGCGATATTCTGTCTTTGCTGAGCGGCATAAGGATTTACAGACATACCCTGTCTTGCCGTGTCGGGGTTCCTTGATTTATCTGCATCAAATAGTCTTCTGACAGCGTCCATTGCTGCCTTTTCCGATTCCGCAAGAGTTGAAGGCGCAGATACGGGCTGTCTTGTAACAGCTTCCCTGTCCACCTTTTCAAAGACAAAACGTTTGATCTGTTTTCCGTTTTCATCTGTTTCGCTGTTATCATTATCTGAATCAGATTTCTCAAAGGTATGCAGCTGCTTTTTGGAAGAGAACTCATCTCCTCTTGAAAGCCTGATGAACTCGTCAAGTTCCTTTTCTCCTGCCTTTCCGAGAAGGATCTCATCTTTCAGATGCAGCTCTTTCTGATACCACACGGAAAAATCGCGCTGAGTGAGATCAACATTCACTCTCGCCGCCATTTCCTTATACAGCGAATCCATTTTCGCATTTACGGTTTCTTTGTCGATATAAACAATTACAGGCTCGTCCCTGTCCTCTTCATCAACTCTCTCGGCTGCGGCGGCAATAGCTTCCGCGAGTTCCGGCTCGTCTATCTTCATAATTTCGAGACAAGTGCCGCCTTCGCGCTGAATACGGCTGCAGTAGTCGAAATTATATTCTTCGTCACGGATATAGTAGTCTCCGCATCTTGCACATTTCTGCAGATATGCTCCGCTTGCTGCGGAAATATCTATCTCAAGGTCTATCAGTGCTTTGAAAGATCCGGGAACATATATCTGCTGGGGTGCTGAGGTAAGGGATTTTATGATCGTTTTCGCCATACTGTCGTTTTTATCGGGAATGAACTTCTTGACAGCAGCGAATGCGTCCATAGCGGTCTTATCGGAAAGATCAGGGTTTTTGCGGGATCTGTAGTTTTCCTTGAATTCTATATCTTTGAGCTGATTGCGCGCAATCTCTCTTGCTGCGGAGCCCATAACAAACGGCGAATTCGGCAGCCTTCCGGCAGTAAATACCCCGACGGAAGCTATTTCGGATATCGGAAATCCCTGTTCGTTAGCGGCGACATTAAAGAGCAGATCAAAATATGTTGCTCTTGAAAGGGCCTGCTGAGGTGATGTTATATGTACTCCGAAAACAAAGTCGGACTTGACCTGTGCATATTCCTGCAGTTTCAGCAGGTTCACCCATTCGTTTATAGCACGGTTGTACCGATAATCGGAAAGCCGGCTGAATATTGCTTTTTCAAAGGAATTACGGCATTTCATAAAGCTCTGCCAAAGAGTATTTACGCTGACCTCGCTCTGCTTGCAGAGATAATCTATCCAGCAGTCAACAACGATCTTGTCGAATGTCGTCCTCATATTCTGCTCGTAATACTTGTGACAGCCGGCTATCGAATTTCTGATAGCGTACACATCGTCAACGTTGTATTCACCGGTTCTTGCGGCAAGCCTGCACAGATCGGTGCAATGCTCAAGAAACAGCGAAAAATCATATCTGCAGAAGTTCATAAGGTTGCTCGGATAGAACAGTGTATATATCTCGTCGGAGTTCTTCCCTGCGATATTCAACTGGCGCGCCATTCAGAAATTCACCTTCTTTCTAAAAAAACAGTTCTATTATTCGTAAGGTTCTTCATCGGGTACCGGTTCATTCTGTACAGCCATAGTTACTGTTTCTGACGGACCGTAGTATTCTTCTTCGTTAAAATCGTGAGATTCATAATAGGTAAGGATCTCCGGAGTTTCTTCTTCTTCCTCTTCTTCGGGATTATTGCGGAGCTCCTCAGCCTGAGCAAAGATATCATCGATATTCTTCGGTCTTCCGTCTATATAAAGCTCGTTGTCTCTGAGCCATTTATATACGACTGAGGACTGATCCATAGTTACGAGAACTTTCTGGCTGTAGAGATGCTTGTAGCAATGCAGATACGGAAGCTCGATATCATCTGCTGTCTTTTCAACATAGTAGCTTGTGAGGCTTCTCTGGTTTCCTGCATCGTCAATATACATTACAAGCCTGTAGGTATTGTCCGGCGAATAATTGTAATCTTCGGAGCGCTTGGAAATATCGCATTCCGAGAGCTGAAGGAATGTCTGAACGGTAAGGTTGAAGTGAAGCATTGTAAGATAAACAAGTGTTCCTACAACGAACATGAGCAGATAAACAGTACCGAGGATCGTCTTCAGAGTCTCGTTCGTACCGGCAGCAAGGAATGTGAACGCACAGACGACTACCGGCGGTACAATGAGATACCACTGACCAAAAGCGATAATAAGCAGAAGAAACGCAATTAGGGGTGTTATACAGACTACTACTCTTGTAATGATCTGCCGTCGGGTATAGAACATTATTCCCGCAAAGACAAAGTTCACAAGAACATAGAGCAGGAAAAGCGGTACTTCATTCACAGGCTCGAGATAATATGCAAAAGCCAGCCAGTCAACAAACAGCAGGAAAGCCGGCAGTCCGAGCGAAAACAGCGAAACCGCAAGCTTAAGCCATCTGTTTCTTAATATTTCGAGAATTTTATCCATCTGAAAACCTTTCTTTTGTCAGGTAATATGTATCAGAACGCAAAAAGCCAATATATCTTATATTTTACACCAAAACGAATAAAATTTCAATAGTTTAAGAGAATTTTTTAAAAAATGCCGTAAAAATAAGGCAAAAGAAACACATATTCTTGTTTTGCTCACTTATGAACAGCGCTGTGATGTGATATTGTTCATTTGAAAACGATTAAGTTTCAATATTTTTGGATAAAACAAAGAAAATGAAAAATAATGATGAAAAAAAAAGCGAAATATGGTATAATAGAATCAATTCAAGTAACCCGAAAGGAAGAAAAGAAATGAATATTGCAATTGCTCAGTCCGGCGGTCCTACCTGCGCTATCAATGCCTCTCTTGTCGGTGCATTCGCTGAAGCACTCAAAACTCCGGAAATAGATGCAGTTTTCGGCTCTATAAACGGCATCGAAGGCATTATCAAGAATAACCTCATCGACCTAAAGAATTTTATCCGTACCAACGATGATATGGAACTGCTCAAACAGACTCCGTCCACAGTTCTCGGTTCATGCAGATATAAGCTTCCCGAAGCGGACACGGACAGCACGGTATATGAACAGATCATGAACTGCTTCAGAAAGCATGATATCAAAGCCTTCTTCTACATTGGCGGCAATGACTCCATGGATACGGTTATGAAGCTTTCCGCATACGCCGAACAGCACGGAGAAGAAGTTCGCATCATAGGTATCCCGAAGACCATAGACAACGACCTCTGCGCTACCGACCATACTCCGGGATTCGGTTCCGCGGCAAAGTACGTCGCGACTACCGTACAGGAAATAGTCTGCGACAGCTCGGTTTACAGCGTCGAATCCGTTACGATAATCGAGATCATGGGACGTCATGCGGGTTGGCTGACAGCTTCGACCTGCGTTATAAGGGCTAACGGGGTTAATGCTCCCCACCTTATCTATCTGCCGGAGGGCAATTTCAGTACGGCGCAGTTCATAGAAGATGTAAAACGTGAACAGGCAAAGCATAAAGCTCTTGTTATCGCAGTTTCCGAGGGTATCGAGCTTGACGATGACAGCTGCCGTTCCGGTGTAACAGATAATTTCGGTCACAAGTATCTTTCCGGTGTCGGAAAACAGCTCGAAAACCTTGTCCGTGAGAAGTTTGGGTGTAAAGTGCGCTCCATAGAACTGAATGTAATGCAGCGCTGCTCCTCACACATCTGCTCCAAGACCGACATAGACGAAGCTTTCGCTATCGGCGCAGCCGGAGTCCGTGCTGCGCTCGCCGGTGAAACAGGTAAAACAATGGTGTTCAAGCGCATCAGCGACATTCCTTACATCATCGACATCGTATCCGTTCCTGCTTCCGAGACAGCTAACAAAGAGAAGTTCTTCCCCAAGGAATGGATAACCCCGGACGGTACTAACGTAAATGAACATGCGCTCCGCTATTTCCTGCCGCTTATCCAGGGAGAGAATGTACTGCGTATGCGCAACGGTATGCCGGAGCACTTCAAGATAAAGGAAGAAGTGCTTAAATAATGCACAATTCACAATGCACAATTCACAATTGATGAGCGCGCTTCGCGCGTTATCTGAATCGTGACGAGAGAAGTCACTTACCGCCCATGAAAAGGAAATGACGTATGAGCTTACATATAGGCATATTATCATCGTGCCTGTGATGAATGGAAACGAACCAATTAATAAACAAAACCTCCCGAAAAAACAATCTTTCGGGAGGTTTTATTTACTTATGAATATTGTCACGATTCAGAATCGTCGCGAAGCGACACCACAATTGTGCATTGTGAATTGTGAATTGTGAATTGAACTCAAACCGGCATTACCTTGTTTGCTTTATCGGCATGAACTGCGTCAATACCGTTCTGCTTGTCGCGGCGCTTCTCGAAGAACTTCTCCGCTACCTGACCGAACATCGCGTAGCTGAGAACATCTTCGTCCTGCTGAGCCCACTTTGCTGCTTCAGCCTTGAGCTTTTCAAGCTCCGGTTCGATAAGATCTGCTGGACGGCAGTCTATCGGCTTCTCGTCGCCAAGTATCTTCTTTCTGAACTCGGGGTCAATAGGTGCAGGCGTCTTGCCGTATTCGCCCTTTACAAGACCCTTGAATTCTTTTGTTACCGTCTTGTAACGCTCACCCATGATAACGTTGAACACAGCCTGTGTGCCGACTATCTGTGAAGTCGGAGTTACGAGCGGCGGGTAGCCGGCATCTTTTCTTACGCGCGGAACTTCCTGCAATACCTCGTCGAACTTATCCGACTTCCCTGCCTGCTTGAGCTGAGAAAGCAGATTTGATAGCATTCCGCCGGGAACCTGGTAGATAAGTGCATTGGCATCTACCGCAAGCATCTTCGGATCAAGCAGACCGCTGTCAAGATACTTCTTGCGAAGATCCATAAAGTACGGGCGCAGAGACGTGAGCTGCTTAAGATCGAGTCCCGTATCATATGGAGTTCCCTGCAATGCCGCAACCATAGATTCTGTCGGAGCGTGTGATGTTCCGTTAGCAAGAGGTGACATTGCCGTATCTATCGCGTCAACCCCGGCTTCAATACCCTTTAACAGACACATTGAAGCAAGTCCGGAAGTGTAGTGCGTATGGAGCTGGATCGGAATTTTTACATTCGCCTTGAGAGCCTTTACAAGCTCTTCGGTGCGGTACGGAGTGAGGAGTGCAGCCATATCCTTGATACAGATCGAATCAGCGCCGCATTCCTCTATCTGCTTTGCATAGTTTACATAATAATCGGTTGTGAAGATCTCACCGAGAGTATAGGAAATCGCTATCTGTGCGTGAGCGCCTTCCTTTTTGGCTGCCTTAACGGCTGTCTGAAGGTTTCTTACGTCGTTAAGCGCATCGAATATACGGATTATATCTATTCCGTTCGCTACGGACTTCTGAACGAAGTATTCAAGGACATCATCAGCGTAGTGACGGTATCCGAGCATATTCTGTCCTCTGAAAAGCATCTGGAGCTTTGTATTCGGCATCTCGCGTCTTAATATACGAAGTCTTTCCCACGGATCCTCATTAAGGAAACGCAGGCAGGCGTCGAATGTCGCACCACCCCAGCACTCTACCGAGTAGAAACCGCACTTGTCCATTTCTTTGAGTATCGGAAGCATCTCCGGAGTTGACATACGGGTAGCGATAAGAGACTGGTGCGCGTCACGGAGAACCGTTTCTGTTATCTTGACTTTAGCCATTTCAAACAAGTCCTTTCATTATGCGTTTATTGTAGCAATAACGGTTCCCGTATTTACGGAATCGCCCTTTGATACATTGACGGAAGCGATAACACCGTCACAGGGAGCGGGTATAGCGTTCTCCATCTTCATTGCCTCTACAATAGCGATATCGTCGCCGTTGCTTACCTTATCGCCGACCTTGACCTTTACGTCAACAACGTTTCCGGGCATAGGAGCTTCTACCTTTATACCGCCCTGTGCGCCTGCGGGAGCCGCTTTGGCCGCAGGCTTCTTTGCAGCTTTCGGAGCGGGCGCTGCAACAGGAGCTTCAGCGGACGCGTCAAGCTCCTCGACAGTAACATCGTATGCGTTTCCGTTTACGGTAATATTGTATCTTTTCATCTTGTTTTCTTCCTTTCGCCTTTATCAATATACAAAGTTGATGTGCTTTCTCTGAGGAGAGTGAACTCTCTTGCCCTCAAATGTATCAAGAGATGAGAGTATCGCAGCGCGGGTATCGGCAGGATCGATAACTCTGTCAATGCTGCCTGTTCCTGCAAGTGTGAATACGCTTGCTTCGTTCTCCTTGTATTCTTCTGTAAGCGCAGCTTCATTTGTTCCGTTAAGCTGATCGCCTTTCAGGAAAATAACCGCTGCCTTCGGATCTGCTGCGGAAATGACGCTGTCTTCGTATGCAAGTACCAGATCGCTTGCGGGAGCAATTGCACAGTAAGCAGAGCCGTATGCCTTTTCGGTAACGAGCGTGATCTTTGCGGTTGTTGCTGCGGAGTAGATCTGCGCAAGCTTTGCTGCGTCTCTTACCGCGCCGGACAGCTCAGATGCCTGCGTACCGCCGATCCCTGCGCTGTCAAGCACTGTTACAACCGGAATTGAGAAAGCGTCGCAGAAAGAAACGAACCTTGCGATCTTTGCGCAGTCAGCAGCCGAAAGCTTGTCATCGGTCTTGTCTGTAGCAACAAATCCGACTGTCTTCCAGCTCATGCTGCCTATTGCTGTATAAGCTGCTGTTCCGAAGTCCTTATAAAGCTCTGTAACGCTTCCCTTGTCGGCAACTGCATTCACCATATCGCCGGCTTTGAGAGCGAAAGTGATATCGGCATCATTCTCGGCATAGTAATCATTGCCGGAAAGTTCAAGATTGTTAGAAGGAAGTATCCTTATAAGCTTCTTGACAGCTTCAACAGCCTTATCGTCGTCCTTTACAACAATTGCCGCAGTTCCGGACTTTGCTGCGTTTGCAGCTGTTCCGGCTCCTTCGAGCGTATCATCAGCCGAAACGAAGGGAGCTGTCATAAAGAACTCGGACTTTTCATTCATAACAACGAAATCAGCCATGCATGCTATCATAGCTGCTGTACCGGCACAAAGTCCCGCTACATATGAGATCTGCGGTACAACACCGGAAAGTTTTGCCGAAGTTTCCGCGATGTAAGCGTAAGCATCAAGCATCGCGGCACCTTCCGCAATATCGCCGCCCTTGCTGTCATAGATACCGACAACAGGCGAGCCGTTCTTTACCGCCATATCGTAGAGCTTAACGAGCTTTTTTGCGGCAGTGCTGTTTACTGCGCCGCTCTTAACCGAAATATCCTGTGAAAAAGCGTAAACGGTCGTTCCGTCAATAAGACCATAACCGGTGATCACACTTGATGTTTCACCGCCGGAGCCAACGAATTTACCCGTCTCAACAAAGCTGTCTTCATCAAATAACGAGATCAGACGCTCTCTTGCTTTGCTTTCGGGAAGAGCCTGCTCCATTTCAGCCAATGTTTTTCTTGCCACTTTGGATTATCCTCCTGTATCAATGAGGGTCGCCCCTCAAAATTTGCCATTGTATATTATACTACAACTCAACAGAAAAAACAAGTCTTTTTTGATAATATTTTTAACATGGTGCCGTAACTTCGATATGATTTCCCTCACTGTCAACGATCTCGGCTACCCAGTTACCGTTTATCCGGGTCAGCGGGAAGCATATTTCTATGCCAGAGAGCTTGTGCTCCAGCACTTCCCTGTTTCCGAACGATATGCTCGGCAGACAGTTGCTCCCGAAGCTGTGATCCTCTTTCATCTTTTCATAAGCGAACAACCCGAAACGAAATCCGTTTATGTCAAAAACGCTGTAAACCTCGTCATTTTCGGTAACCGGCTGCTCAAAGAGCGCTTCATAAAACCGTATAGCCCTTTTCATGTCTTTAACGCAGATATAGAGAGAGTTAATGTTTATCTTCATGGTTGTGCTCCAAAAGTTCAAAATCCACCATACCGCTTCCAACATCAGCAGCAATACACCTTACGCGAACACTGTCGCCTATGGTGTATGCCTTGCCGGAAAGCGTGTCAAGCAGCGCAACATCATTTGAAAGTTCGTAAGTCCCGACAGGAAGCGTCAGCACATCTACCCTGCCCTCTACGGTATTCGGCAGTTCTACAAAGAATCCGGCTCCTGTTACCCCGGAGATAAACCCGTCGTACTCCTCACCGATATGCTTTTTCATATATTCCGCCATATAGAACTTTTCACAGTCCCTTTCAGCCGAAACCGCCGTAAGCTCGGTTATGCTGGCACGGTAAGCCTGCTCATGGGCGAATTTTGAATATTTCCGGGTAAGTTTGTCCGTCGGCATTCCGGAAACTGCGTCTGTAAGAATGCGATGTATCGACATATCGGCAAGACGGCGTATCGGCGATGTGAAGTGGCTGTATTCTTTCATCACAAGCCCGTAATGCCCGTTCGGCTCTTCGCTGTACTTGGCTTTCATCATGGAGCGAAGCACGAGATTGTTGATAACGGGCGCTCTCGGATCATCTTTTGTGCGTTCAAGAACTTCCGAAAGGTCGGCTGCTGTGCTCTTTTCGCTTATTCCTTTGGGGTCTATTCCGATATTCACAAGAGTTTCGGACAGCTTAAGAAGCTTTTCCTTCTCCGGACTTTCGTGAACACGGTAAACAAAAGGAAATCCCGCTTCCATAGCGTATTTTGCGGCGGAATTGTTGGCGCACAGCATAAATTCCTCGATTATGCGTTCGGAAAATCCGCGGGTGCGCTCCTTAATATCTGTGCAGATACCGTTTTCATCGCAGATTATCTTGCTTTCCTTTGAATCTATATCCGGTGCTCCACGGTTTTCGCGGTTCTTTATAAGTATCTCCGCAAGCTCACGCATTACCGGGAGCTGTGCAGATACTTCGGAATACTTTGCCTTTATATCGTCATTTGCCTCACCGTCAAGTATGCTGTTCACTTCGGAATATACACCTTTTACACGCGAACGTATGACTGACTTCACAAAGCGGAATTTTACTATCTCTCCGCTTGCGGCAATATCCATAATGCAGGAAAAAGCAAGCCTGTCCTCGCCGGGATTCAGCGAACAGATACCGTTTGAAAGCTGTTTCGGAAGCATTGGTATAACTCTGTCGGCGATATAAATGCTTGTTCCGCGGTCATGAGCGGTCTTGTCAAGAGCCGTTCCCTTTCTGACATAATGGGAGACATCAGCGATATGCACTCCGAGACGGTATCCGGTTTCTGTCCGCTCGATGCTTACCGCATCGTCGATATCCTTTGTATCGGCTCCGTCTATTGTAAATATAGGCAGTCCGCGAAGATCTTCCCTTGCCTTGATCTCGGCAGGCGAAATTCTGTCATGTTCCGCCTTTTCCGCTTCCGCGGCTGCTTCTTCGGAAAACTCTGTTTCTATCCCTTTTTCGTCTATATAAGCATCAACCGAATATTTCGCATACTCGGAGCTTCCGTATATAGAAACTATATCGACTGTGATATCGCTGTGATGATCGGCGCGCTCATGAATAGAATAACGCACCTTGTCCCCTTCGGTGATCTCGTTTCCGTGCCAGCCTGCAATAAACAGCGGTTCCGAATAGTACCCGTCGGGACGCAGTTTCAGTTTATTTCCGTCAAGAACTATTGTTCCGGTCATTACACCGCCGTTTTCTTCCGTGATTAGTACAACTTTAGCGGAATCGGATCCGTGCTCTTCATCGGCATATTCGCTTACAAAAGCAAGCACCTTGTCTCCCGGAACCGCACCGAGCATATCTTTTCCGCGCACAAACAATTCCTCATCGGTATCGTCTTTTCTGATAAAACCGTGAGTTCTTGCGACTTTAACGACTGTTCCGTTGAAATAACGGCTTGCCGAACGCAGAATATAGTGACCTTTTGAGTGATATATGAGTCCGTCCTTTTCAAGAGCGGAAACAACGCCCATAACACGTTTTCTGTCTTTCCTGGACGCACCTACTGCCGTAAGGACGGCACCTTCGGTAAGACCCTCTTTTTTCTTCGGAAGAAGAGCTTCTATTATCTTTTGTCTGAATAAATATTTCATCTGATTCCTCATTACCATTGATCCGGTTAGTTCATTTCCCGAAAAGCCGGTTATTCATTTCTTCGACAGTTACCGCTTTTTCCGCATTAAGACCGGGCTTCCCGCCCTTTTTCCCGCTTACGAGAACAAGAAACGGCTTCTCAGATGTATCTCTGTGGTGTGCAAACCGCATCACTTTCGGTTCTATCCCGTATTTACGCATAAGGCAGAAAATGTCTGTGAGACGCTCCGGGATATGGCACATTTTAAGATACCCGCCGTATTTCAGCAGAAGCGATGCTGCACGGATAACGCTTTCAAGGTCACAAAGCAGCTCATGTCTCGCTTTTGCCTGTGCCGGAGACAGCCGTTCTTCACCGCAGCCGGGTTTGTAATACGGCGGATTTACCGTAACAAGCGATATTTTACCCTGCGGTACGGTGAGAAGCTCTTCGTTCTTTGTAAGATCGGCTTTTACGGGTATAAGCCTGTCCCGCAGACTGTTTTTCTCTACCGTCATTTCAAGAAGCTGTACGGCTTCTTCCTGTATCTCGACTGAATAGGCTTTAGCGGGCGGTCTTCCCCATGCGTGAAACAGCATCGGGACAATACCGCACCCGCTGCAAAGATCGCAGACTATATCTTTGGGCGACGGAGCGGCAAATTCCGCAAGAAGCAGAGCATCAGTGCCGAAGCGGTGATCTTCGCTTACATATATATCATATCCGAACAGATCAAATATCTCCGTATTCATTCTTTCTTCCATATCAGTCTATCTCCGCCCACTCGTCTTCTTCATCAAGGCTGTCGGCGGGAAGCGTTATAACAGACGGCACTGTATATGTGGTTATAACCGGTGTCCGTTCTGTTGTAACAGCTGCCGGGGGCGGAACGGTAGTTGTTTCCGACGGGGTCGTTTTCTCGGAAGCCGCTGTTGTCTTTTCCGGCATCAGTGTTTCCTTCTCGGATTCAAGCTCTTCTTCGCGGATATCCTGAGAAACAAGGTATGCAGATGCACGTTCGCCGTAAGCATAAAGCCTGAGGTCACCGCTTTCGGATACAAGCAGGAAAGGTGTACGGCTTCGTTCAAGTGCCGAAACATCTTCGCTCTTTCTGACTACAAGGAAGCTGTTCTCCGGCACCGACTCAATATCATAGGTAACTTTAACGCTGATATTACGGTTAAGGAACTGGAGCATCAAAGCGTCATGCCTGCTTATATTATACGCAGTAACGGCAGGCGCACCTGCCTGGTCATAAACGCTGTTTGAAAGCTCTACGACAGAGAGGTTCTTGTCAACAGACTCCTTCTGGCATATCGGCAGATAAACTGCGGATATGAATATAAGCGAATATACCGTTATTGCTGTCATAAGGGTTGAGATGATAATTGATCTGTACTTTTTGGTACAGCTTATAACAACAAGAAGTATTCCCATAACACAGAATGTCATGGACATGGTAAGAAACAGGCTGTCGAAATTCAGCAGTTCCCTGCTTGCCGCACCTATTCTCAGCGGATACATTCCGAGTACAGGTGCGATTCGGGTTGAACCGCATTCGAGTATTACCGGTACAGCAGTAAATATGAAGGCCGTGTATATAATTCCGAGAACGACTGCGGCACCGAGGATCTTGTTCACGCTTATCGAGTGGGTAAACAGCATAATAAGCACGAAAACCAGCGCAAACGGAACTACCCCGTCTATGAATCTTCCGAACATCATCGTGTCCTGATATACGCTGTAGCCGTCGCTTGAAAAACGATAGAGCGTACTGAAAACGATAGTGAACAGCACAGAGAACACAGAGAAGAATGCAAAAACGGAGATATCTGTCTCATAAGTCTGGGGTTCTTTCTTTGCTTTATGTCTGATACAAGCTGATATTACAGCTGCAAACAGACAGAAAGATACCGCTCCAAGCCCCCATGTGGTAACTGTATAGTAATACAGCTGAGAGCAGAGAGTCTGTACGATTCTGTCATAGCCGTCATTCATTATGTTTTCGCCGAAATCAGCTATAAACCCGGCGAGCGTATTCTTTAGAAGCGACGGATCTTCCGCACACCACAGTTCACGCTGGAGCCAGCGGGAAATATAGATAACAAGAATAGATGAAAGTATGAGAGCGCCCAGATATGCAGTAAGATTAATCATCTTCTTGCCGAAGAATATCCTCTCAAGTAGGAGCGATATTATAAGAGCGGCAATCACTGCTATAAGTCTTGTATGCGCTCCGGTGGATATACCGCACACAAAGCCTGTCAGAAGCGACATAAAGAAGCGCGAGCCCTTGTTTCTGCATTCACTTGTGCGGAAAACGAGCCAGATTATCACCCATGGAAGAAGGATAGATACTGTCTCGGTCCACGCAAATTTAGTATGTGCAAAATAACAGCAGAAACCGCCGGCAGCAAATGCCGTGATAAGGCACTTCCAGATCTTGCCGGTCTTCATTCTGAAAGCAATGTAGTATGCAATAACAGGAACAAAGCTTATAAGCAATGCATTTATTAAGATCATTGCCTTGTACTGCATATTGGGATCGTTGAATAAAAATACAGCCGGAACATAAACAAGTCCCTGCAGGAAGCCGTAGAAATAATCCACGGACACCATTACTCCTGCCCAGCTTCTTCCGACAAAGAAATCCGCAACTGCTATAACGGAAAGCTCGTTCGGGTCAACTGCGGGATATGCCATTCCGAGTCCGCCGATAAGATGAAGTGCAAAGAAAAACAGGAAAAGAGGCGGATATACCGCTTTATTGCCGTATTTGTCATAGATAGCTCTGAGCTTATCGTAGATCAATGCACGTCACCTCCCTTTTGAAGCTTTCCTCGATCAAAGAATGCCTGTGTAAGATATAAATATATTCAGTATATATACAAGAAACAGTATAAGACTGATACCTCCGAGCACATACATCATCTTCGGATTGCCTTTTCTTTCAAGCGCAGCATAATATTCGTCAGCAGACGCGTCTTTGTACTGTTCCCGCAGCGAAAGTATCTTGTTTACGCTCCAGCGCATATAGAAATAGTCATTGAACAGCAGGAGCACTATCCGGAATAATATCATTATATATGACGTAATGCTTACAAGCGCACCGAATTGCAGATCCGGCATAGCTGTGTCCATCTCACGCATAAACATGACCTGATACATTAATGACGGTATTGTAAGTATGAAAGAAGCAAGCGTCAGTATAACCGCCGGACCTGTCATTCTCCGGTAATAATGATAAAGCGGCATGAAGAACCATGCGGAAAGATTGAGAGACAGCACTTTTCCCCCGTTTGCCATGTTCATAAATATCGTAAAGAAGCGGGGCGTGCTGAAATTGTTCATTCCGAGAAAATGGACAAGCTCGCTCTGCTTAACGCCGCGGCAAGTCAGCTCCTCACCGCTTTCCGGTGAGACTATCGGGTGATTCTCGATCATTTCCGTGAAATTCTCGAAATCGGCAGGATTTACATACCCGTTCTTGTAAGGTTCGGGATCCCGCGGAATTTCGGTTTTCTTGTTCTCTTTCTCCCAGTCAAATCCTTCCGCATGCCTGCTTTCATTCGGGCATACGGGATCTTCTTCCCAGCACGATTTATGCACCGGCGTACCGCAAACCGGACAATATACCTTTTCTTCGCCGTTATCAAGGTCTTTTCCGCATTTATCACATACCGGTTTACCGCTTGTTCTGCGGCTTGTCCGGTTCACAGACGGGCGCGGAGTATGCTGATCCTCAAACGGACAGCGGTGTGTCATATTATAGCAGAGTCTGTGCATAGGAGCGCCGCAGTCCGGGCAATAAACCCTCTCGTCGTCCTTCTCAAAAGGCTTACCGCATATCTCACAGCCGTCACCGCCGGGAAACTGACGGTTCCTGTCACTGTTTACGGTATTTTTTGCATCTTTATGTCCTGTCGTATTCGGGCAGCTGCCCTCGATCTCATAGCAGTCTTTATGCATAGGAGCACCGCAGTCCGGACAATATATCTTCACATCGTCGCCGTCAAACCTGTCACCGCAGATTATGCACCTTTCGTCATTGTTATCCATTAAAAAGTCCTTTCAGTAAGCTCTTTTCTGTTCCAAAACAATATACTGTATTATTATACCACATTTGTTTGGATTTTGCAAGTCTGCAAAACGATAAAACGGCAATATTCGTCTTTCTGACATGAATATTGCCGTTTAAACTATGCAGTTATGCTGTGTTCCTTCCATTTTCCGCTTCTGTAACGCAGATAGCTCATAAGTCCGGTTATGAACCATGTAAGTCCCGATGTTGCCCATACAGCCCAGCACCCGATCTCCGGTATCATTGCGAGAACTGTGGCGAATCCTATACGCCCTATTACCTCAACGATACCGTTGAACATCGCGTATCCCACATCTCCTGCGCCGTTCAGAAGTCCTCTTGTGGTATGTATCGTTCCGAGGAACAGGTAGAAGCAGGCGGAAAGTTTAAGTGCCGTTCCGCCGATACTGATAACGTCCGCATCATTTACAAATACCGAAACTATAAGCTCACTTATCAGCATAAATACGCCAAGCATCACAACGGCAAATACCGCCATAGCTATCATTGACTTCCTGTAACCTCTGATACAGCGGTCAAGCCTCCCGGCACCGAGATTCTGACCTGTGAATGTAGATAAAGCGGTGCTCAGCGAGATGAAAGGCTGCTGTATAAGCTGCTCAACGCGCATCGTTGTAGCATACGAAGCGATTACCGTGTCACCGAACATATTCGCCGTTCTTTGGAGATATATCATTGAAACCGAGATAAAAGCGTTCTGAAGCGCTATCGGCACGCCTTTGGCAACACAGTTCCACGCGATAGCCTTATCAAACCTTGCATTCTCTTTCCCTATCCTGAACTGCGGGAATTTCAGGAATGCGAAGATAATGCTGCCTGCAGCGGAGACTGCCTGAGCGGTAATTGTCGCAAGAGCTGCGCCGTTCACGCCCATACCGAAAACTATAACAAAAAGCAGGTCAAGACCCACATTCAGCACACTTGCCACGATCAGAAAAATCAACGGTACAGAGGAATTGCCAAGCGCACGCAATACAGCGTTTATCCAGTTATATGCAGCAACCGCTACAGTTCCCGCACAGGCTATCTGCATATACCCTACCGCTGTATCAAATATGGTATCCGGTGTTTCAAGGATATGCAGCATTGTCGGGGCAAGCAGAACTGAAACTGCCGTTAGTATAATGCCGAAGAACAGTATCACATACGAGGAATTGGCAATGAGCTTTTTGACATAATCCTCGTTTCCCGCACCGAAATGCTGGGCTATAAGTATTCCCGTACCTACCGAAAGACCTATGCAGAGCGTATAGAACAGGAATGTCATAGATCCGGTTGCGCCGACAGCCGCAAGGGCGTTGCTTCCGAGATATTGACCGACTATAATTGAATCGACGATATTATAGAACTGCTGGAAAAGGTTTCCGAGCAGCAGAGGCAGAGTGAATGTGATTATGATCCGGAATTCGCTTCCTTCGGTCATATTTTTTGTATATTTAGCCATTTCTTAACCTTTCATAGAAAGCTTTATCCTGTTATTATATCACTTTTTCAGCCTTTGTCAATAGCTGAAACAGAAAAGACCTGTTCCGTTTTATCGGAAACAAGTCTTTCTGTTAATATAAAAGGAGTTCCTATGGTTAGAAATCTTACTTGATAGCCGCAAAGCCCTTTTCGAGATCTGCGATTATATCGTCGATATGCTCTGTACCGATCGAAAGACGGATAGTGCTCTGCTTAATGCCCTGATCCGCAAGTTCTTCATCGGTGAGCTGGCTGTGGGTGGTTGTTGCGGGGTGTATCACAAGGGACTTGACATCTGCAACATTCGCAAGAAGAGAGAATATTTCAAGATTGTCGATAAACTTGTGAGCTTCAGCCTGACTGCCCTTGATATCGAATGTGAATATGCTTCCTCCGCCGTTCGGGAAGTATTTCTGATAAAGCTCGTGATCCGGGTGATCCGGCAGCGAAGGGTGATTTACTTTTTCAACAAGCGGATGCTTGGAAAGATATTCAACGACTTTCTTTGTATTCTCGGCATGACGTTCAAGACGGAGCGAAAGCGTTTCTGTACCCTGTAAGAGCAGGAATGCAGCAAAAGGCGAGATAGTTGCACCCTCATCACGGAGAAGAATAGCTCTGATGTATGTAACGAACGCAGCGGCACCTACAGCATCGGCAAAAGAAATACCATGATAGCTGGGATTCGGAGCAGCGATAGGTGCATACTTACCGCTTGCCTTCCAATCGAACTTGCCGGAATCAACTATAACGCCGCCGAGAGTGGTTCCGTGACCGCCGATAAACTTTGTAGCGGAATGCACTACTATATCAGCACCATGCTCGATAGGACGGATAAGATAAGGCGTACCGAAAGTGTTGTCAATTACAAGCGGAAGACCATGCTTGTGGGCGATCTCCGCTATTGCGTCGATATCCGGAATATCGCTGTTCGGGTTACCGAGAGTCTCAAGGTAGATTGCTTTGGTGTTGGGCTGGATAGCGTTCTCAACTTCTGCAAGGTTGTGCGCATCAACGAATGTGGTCTTGATGCCATACTGCGGCAGCGTGTGTGCGAGAAGATTATATGAACCGCCGTAAATGGTTTTTTGTGCTACGATATGTTCGCCTGTGTAAGCGAGAGCCTGTATCGTATATGTGATAGCAGCTGCGCCGGAAGCTACGGCGAGTGCTGCAACACCGCCCTCGAGAGCGGCGATTCTCTTTTCAAATACGTCCTGTGTAGAGTTTGTGAGCCTGCCATAGATGTTGCCGGCATCTGCAAGTCCGAAGCGTGCCGCAGCGTGTGCGGAATTCTTGAATACATAAGATGTGGTTGCGTAGATCGGCACCGCTCTTGCATCAGAAGCGGGATCGGGCTGTTCCTGTCCTACATGGAGCTGTAATGTTTCGAATTTATAGTTTGACATAATGAATACTTCCTTTCAAAATCGGGCTTTAAGCCGTATAATTAATGTTATTTTGTTTTTTGTCCGCGTTTTCCAGTCAACAACATCGGCACATTCGTCCGAACCGAAAGTTTGCTCTTACAAGCCTTTCAAAAATGTTCTGCATATTCCCTCCAAATTATATCTGTTTAGTAGGTTATGTGCGTATTATATCATACTTTTCCTATCTTGTCAATAGGTTTAATAAAAATTTTTTGATTTTTTTTATTTCTGCATCGTTTTTGCGAATGAAGCGGCAATTACCCTTTTTACACCCGCATTCTTAAGAGCTTTTGCTGCATTCTCAAGTGTACTTCCTGTCGTACAGAGATCATCGATCAGAAGTATGCTTTTACCCGTAATATCACCGGCTTTATGTGATACTGAAAACGCATCAGCTACGTTTTCCCTTCTCTCCGACGCATTCTTAATACTTTTCTGCATCTTGGTTTCTTTGCTCTTTATAAGAACATTCTTATACGGAACATTCATCAGAAATCTGAGTTCTTTAGCGATAAGCTCAGTCTGATTATAACCGCGTTCAGACATAGTCTTATCCGAAACAGGAACCGGAACTATCAGATCAAGTCCGTCAGAAAGTCCGTTTTCTTTCAATGCCGTGTATATACCGCAGGCAAAGGCATAATAAGAGTTCCCGTCCGGATTTTTCTTGAATTCAAGAATTGCCGGGCGGACAGGATCCCCGTAAACACAGTATGCGGCAAATCCGTCTGTGTACTGTATCTGAATACTGCCGTAAAACCTTATGATACGGCTTTTACAGCTTTCGCAGAAATCCGAGTCATAAGGAATAGCCTTCTTGCAGCAAGGACATATATTCGGATAAAGCCAGTCAATAATATACCTGTATATCCTGTGCAGTTTTGGTCTGTCAATCTTCATCGTTATAATAGTAAACGGCGGGCATTGCTGTCCGCCGCCGTGATCAGTTATCAGAACTTGTCTTCTTCATCTTCGTTCCACAAATAAAGCTTGCGTATCTCAGCACCTGCTTTTTCAAGCTGATGTTCACTCTCAATACGTCTGCAAGCATTGAAGTGCGGACGTCCCATCTTATTTTCCATGATCCGGTTGCGTGCGAATGTATATTGAAACTATGAGCGAACATAAGAACCTTGCCTGCGGTCAGGTTGGGCTTGATGTTCTCCTGGTAAAGTGCAGCCTGCTTTTCATCGTTGATAAGTATCATAATTATATCGGCTCTCTTGGCTGTCTTAAAAGCTGTAAAAACTTCAAATCCAGCCTCTTCAGCCTTCTTCCGGGACTTGCTTCCCTCGTAAAGACCTATTATAACCTTCACGCCGCTGTCCTTGAGGTTGAGTGCATGAGCGTGAACCTGGCTTCCGTAGCCGATTACAGCAACAGTCATTCCGTCAAGTACAGAAAGATTACAGTCAGATGCATGATACAGTTTTGCCATTATGATTACTACCTTTTTCTTTTTATAATGACAATGAAGCGCTGCCGCGTTGGATCGCAACCGTACCGGTTCGTACAATCTCCTTTATTCCGTACGGACGGAGAAGTTCCTCGAATGTCCTTATCTTATTACTGTAATCGGATAGCTCAAGAGTTATGGTGTTTACGGAGATATCGGATATCTTAGCCTCCGTTATCTTCGCAATTGAAATAAGTTCCGCACGCTGTGCCGGGGTACAGTTGACTTTCACAAGCACAAGTTCTCTTGTGAGGAGCTCGCTTTCGTTCACAGCACGAACTTTTATAACATCTATCAGTTTGTTCAGCTGTTTGAGGATCTGTTCAAGCGTATAATCGTCACCGTCGGCAACAATCGTTATGCGTGACACATTTTCGTCTGCCGTTACACCTACGGCAAGACTGTCGATGTTATACGCTCTCCGCGCAAACAGACCTGCCACTCTTGCAAGTACGCCAGCGTGGTTTTCTACAAGGACTGAAATAGTATGTTTCATATTATCGTCCTTTCTTCTTTATCAACTATTACCTGGAGCAGATATGGCTTTTCAGATGCAAGCATATTGCCTATCGCTTTCTCTGCCTGTGAAATATCGGTAACGTTCTCCGCCTTGATACCGTAAGCCTGTGCGATTATGTCAAAACTCGGACTGCCTGTAAGATCAACCCCGATCTCACGGTTCATATAGAGATCGTCCTGAAGCTCCTTTACCATTCCAAGCGCAGTGTTCACAAAAACTACGATCTTTACGTTAATATCATGCTGCACCGCAGTCGCAAGCTCCATAAACTGCATCTGAAGGCTTCCGTCTCCGCAGAGAGCAATGACCGTACGCTCCGGAAAGGCTTTTTTTGCACCGATAGCTGCCGGGAGAGAATATCCCATTGTTCCCATTCCGCCCGCAGTCATAAATCTTCCGTTGCCTGTAAGGAAGATGTTATTTGCAGTCCAGATCTGGTTCTGACCGACATCGGCAACGATAACACTGTCCTCCGGTATCTGACGATTCAGTTCTTCAATGAAAAGCTTCGGGCATACTGTACCCTTCTTTGTTTGGGGAATCGTGCTCTTCTCATGCTTTATAGCTGTAAGCTCGCTTACCCATTCCTCATGCTTCATTTCCGGAACAATACCGATAAGCTGTGTAAGTATCTTTTTGATATCACCGACAACCGGCGTGTTTACATCGACATTCTTCCCTATTTCAGCAGGATCTATATCTATATGGATAATTATTGTGCCGGTCATCTTATTTAATGCGACAACTGACCGGTCACCCATTCTTGCACCGAGAAGTATCAGGAGATCGCAATGAGATACGGCATAATTTGCAGCTTTGACTCCGTATATACCCATCATGCCGAAATAAAGCCTGTCGTTCATATCCATGTTGCTGATACCCATCATCGTATTGATAACAGGGAGCTCACACTTGTGGGCAAGTTCGGCAAGTTCGCTCTTTGCACCGGAAAGAAATACTCCGCCGCCTGCACATATAACAGGGTTCTGAGCCTTTGCCAACGCATCTGCCACACGCTTGATCTGGAGCTTGTTGCCCTCGGTAGTAGGCTTGTATGAACGTATATCTACCTTCTCCGGGTACACGAACTCTGTCTCCATAAGCTGAACGTCCATAGGAACATCTATAAGAACAGGTCCGGGACGTCCGGTCTCTGCGATATAAAAAGCCTTTTTGATAACATCACAGATCGAAGCGGGATCCTTTACGATATAGCTGTGCTTTACAAAAGGTTCAGCCGAACCGGTGATATCCGCCTCCTGGAACACATCTCGTCCTATCTGATCGGAGTTGACCTGTCCTGTGATCGCAACTATAGGGATGCTGTCCATATATGCTGTTGCGATAGAAGTTATAAGGTTGAGGGCACCCGGACCGGAAGTTGCGATACATACTCCGGCTTTTCCGGTCATTCTGGCGTAACCGCTCGCGGCATGACCGCCGTTTACCTCGTGGCGAACCAGAATATGTTCGATACCGGACGAGATAAGTTCGTCATAAAACGGGCAGATAGCAGCTCCGGGGTAACCGAAGACGTGTCTGACACCCTCGGCTTTCAGACATTCGACCATCGCTTTTGCGACTGTCATCGTATTTTCGGACAAACCTATCACCCCGTTGTTTTAGAAAATTTATCTTTAAATCAGATAATATAAAGATATTTTAACACATTATTGATAATAATTCAATACTTTAACAGCAAATCACCACGGTTTAACCGTTCCTACTATCTCGGAAAGGTTATCTATACCGTTATCTTCCATATATTTCTCAAGTCCGTCAATGACCTTGAGCGGCGAGAACGGGTCTGTGAATATCGCCGTACCCATCTGTACCGCCTTTGCGCCTGCCATCATCATCTCAACGGCGTCTTCCCACGAAGAAACTCCGCCCATGCCCACAACGTCGATATCAACGGCATTTGCTACCTGCCATACCATTCGTACCGCTACCGGGAACACAGCCGGACCGGAAAAACCGCCTACGTTGTTGTGCAGTACGGGTCTGCGGGTCCTGATATCTATTCTCATTCCGAGAAGCGTGTTTATGAGGGAAATGCAGTCCGCACCCTCGGCTTCGACAGCCTTCGCAATATCGGTAACACTTGTGACGTTAGGAGTGAGCTTTACCATTACCGGCTTCTTAGTCACCGCACGGACTGCTTTCGTGACAGACGCGGCACCCTCGCAGGTAGTTCCCCATGTTGCACCGCCCTGTTTTACGTTCGGACAGGAAATATTCAGCTCTATCATATCAACATCGGTATCATCAAGCTTTTCCGCGGCCGCGATATAGTCTTCTATGACAGCACCGGCAAGATTCGCGATTATCACATTTCCGTTCTTTTTAAGCTCCGGCAGATACTTGTTGATAAATACATCAACTCCGGGATTCTGCAATCCCACAGAGTTCAGCATTCCGGCAGTAGTCTCGGCTATACGCGGAGGAAGATTTCCCGCTTTCTCCTTAATTGTAGTACCTTTGCAGGAGATGCCGCCGAGTCTGTTAAGCGGGTAAAGAGGTGTATAATCCTCACCGAAACCGTATGTTCCGGAAGCTGCGATAACCGGGTTCGGGAATGTAATACCCGCAACCTTTACAGAAAGATCTTTACTCAAAACAGCACCTCCCCTGCATTGAATACGGGTCCGTCCTTGCATACACGAAGCAGCTTTTCTTCCCCGTTCCTGTTTATCCTTGCAACACAGCCCACGCAGGCTCCCACGCCGCAGCCCATACGCTCTTCAAGCGATACTTCGCAGAAAACGCCGTACTGCTTTGTAAGCTCTGCAACCGCACCGAGCATTCTTGTGGGTCCGCATGAGAATACCGCGCTCACACCGCCCTTTTCAAGCTCCCTCTTCAGCGGTCCGGTAACTATTCCCTTTTCGCCGACACTTCCGTCATCGGTGCAGATGATAACATCATCGCAGACAGCGCGGAACTCCTTTTCGAGAATGATATTTCCATAACTTCTGAAACCGAGAACAGCAGTAACATTCTTCAGCTGTTTAGCTGTTTCCAGGAGCGGAGGAACTCCTATACCGCCTCCCACAATGATAACTCTGCCGTTATCGGATACCGGCGGCAGCGAATACCCGTTACCAAGCGGAGCGATCATATCTATCATATCGCCCTCGTTGAGACGGGCTATTGCTTCCGTTCCGTGTCCCTTTACAAGAAACACGATACGAAGATCACCGTTATCTTTACTGATCTCACATATCGAGATAGGTCTGCGCAGAGTAAATCCGGGCGCAAGAATATGGACGAACTGCCCGCAATGTGCAAGTTCAGCTGCTTCCGGGCAATGTATCGTGAACGAATATATATTTTCGGCGAGACATCGTTTGCCGACTATCTTATATTCTCCGCATTTATATGACATAAGCGTACCTCTCAGTCCTCAACAATGTACTTTTCTTTTTTTGTCTCATTCTGTATTCTTTCCTGCTCGCTGTCACTAAGGGCAGAAAGCCGCATTTTTGTGAATATGATGATGCAGACTATGATAAGAGCATCAATGATAAGCTGCGCCGAAAAGCTTACTGTCCGCATCATTATCGCAGATAGATGCAGATAACAAACCTCTCCAAGAGCTATAAGCAGCACCAGTCTTACGCAGGAGATGCAGGTGTCGATGATATTGCAGTATCGCACCGCATTATTCTCGGTTATACAGAGCTTTTCGGGTTTTTTCTTATTACGGAATATCAGAACGAACGAAGCCGCAAATATTGCTGCTCCTACTGCTGCCCATATAAGCAGCGGTCTCCAGTCAAACATAGACATATCGGCATCTGTGCGGTTAAGGCTTTTAAGCTTGTCGATATCGATCGCGCAAAGATATATCACATACCCGATATACGCAAGTGCGCCGAGTGAAACTATATCAACAACTATCTGCGCAGCCGTGTATCTTCGTTTGAAGCTGTATTCGCCGACTTTCATCGAAAAACTCCTTTTATATCTTTGTTATATCAACCATTTCGACATCGTCGATGCTCTTTTTCATTTCAATGCACTTGACAAGTGCTTCTGCTGTATCTACCGATGTAAGGCACGCGATCGAACGTTCAACAGCCTTTCTGCGCATCTTTACACTGTCACGCGCAGGCGAGCGTCCTGTCTCGGAAGTGGAAATAACGTAGTTTATCTCACCGCTCTCAAGAAGCGACATAATATTGGGTTCCTGCTTTTCACTTACGCGGTATGTGAAGTTCGTCGCTATCATATTCCGGATAAGAGTCGATGCTGTACCGCTGGTAGCGTAAATATCAAATCCGAGCTGTTCAAACCTGCTCGCTATCTCGATTATCTCCGGCTTGTCCTCATTACGGACAGAGAACAGCACACCGCCCTTGTCGTACATCTTGAATCCTGCTGCGATAAGACCCTTGAACAGCGCAGCTTCAAATGTATGTGCAATACCGAGACACTCGCCCGTAGATTTCATTTCCGGTCCCAGCTGTGTATCGACATCATGCAGCTTCTCAAAGCTGAACACAGGCACCTTTACCGCGACAAAGTTACCTACCGGATAAAGACCGGACGGAAGTCCCTGCTCTTTAAGAGAATGCCCCATCATTATCTTTGTAGCGATATCCACCATCTGTACCCCTGTTACCTTTGAAATATAAGGTACTGTACGCGACGAACGCGGATTTACCTCTATAACGTAAACCTCATTGTTATAAACAACATACTGGATATTGACAAGACCGATAACGTTCAGCGCTTTCGCAAGCCTTTCGGTATATGCAACGATGACCCGCTTTACACGGTCCGTGAGGGTCTGCGCGGGATAAACGGAGATACTGTCTCCGGAGTGTACGCCGGCACGCTCGATATGCTCCATAATACCGGGGATAAGGAAGTCTGTACCGTCGCAGATAGCATCGACTTCAACCTCCGTACCCATAAGATACTTGTCGATCAGTACAGGATTTTCAAGCTCATGCGCCGTGATTATCTGCATATATTCAGTAACATCGCTGTCGCAGTGCGCTATTATCATATTCTGACCGCCGAGAACATAGGACGGACGAAGAAGGACAGGATATCCCAGCTGGTTTGCAGACGCAAGGGCTTCTTCAGTGGTAAAAACTGTATGTCCCTTTGGACGCGGTATTCCGCACTTTTCAAGCAGCTCGTCGAAAAGCTCCCTGTCTTCCGCGGCATCAATACTCTCGGCAGACGTACCGAGAATATTTGCGCCTATATCCTGCAGATGCTTTGTAAGCTTTATCGCAGTCTGACCGCCGAACTGGACCACAACTCCGTCCGGTTTTTCGGTTGCAATAAGCGAATCAACGTCCTCGAATGTGAGCGGATCGAAGTAAAGCCTGTCGCCGGTATCAAAGTCTGTGGATACTGTTTCCGGGTTGTTGTTGCAGATAACCGTTTCATAACCCATTTCTTTCAGCGCCCATACACAGTGTACAGAACAATAGTCGAACTCAATTCCCTGCCCTATTCTGATAGGACCGGAACCGAATACTATGACTTTCTTCTTGCCGGTAGAATGTTCTTTGATGAACTCCTCAGCCTCGTTCTCGTCATCGTATGTGCTGTAAAAATACGGAGTTTCCGCGGAAAATTCGGCTGCACAGGTATCAACCATTTTATATACGGCTTTTCTGCGCTTTATGCCGAGTTCGTCTATCGACTGACCTGAGATCTTTTCTATTGACTTGTCAAGGTAGCAGTATTTCTTTGCAGTATCATACTTTTCCTGAGTAAGAGTACCGTCCGCAAGCCATTTTTCAAGATCTGCAAGGTTTTTGAGTTTGCAGATGAACCATTTGTCTATCTTTGTAATATCGTGGATAGTATTGACATCTATACCGCGTTTGAGAGCCTCGAAAACGCAGAACGATCTGTCTGTATCTATATCAGACAGCTTCTGCCCGATCTCGCTGTCGCTCAGCTTCTCGAAATCCGGTTTAGTCATCGTATCGAGGCCAAGTTCGATAGAACGTACAGCCTTCATCATAGCTGCTTCAAAGCTTGTTCCGATAGCCATTATCTCACCGGTAGCCTTCATCTGTGTACCGAGAGTTTTCTTTGCGTAAACAAACTTATCAAAGGGCCATTTCGGGAACTTTACAACAATATAGTCGAGCGCCGGCTCAAAGCAGGCATAAGTCTTACCGGTGACCTGATTCACTATCTCATCAAGAGAATAACCTATTGCTATGCGTGTCGCAACCTTTGCGATCGGATATCCCGTAGCCTTTGACGCAAGAGCGGAAGAACGTGATACACGCGGGTTTACTTCTATAACGGCATATTCAAACGTATCGGGATTGAGTGCGAACTGACAGTTGCAGCCGCCTTCTACTTTAAGCGCCTGTATTATGTTGAGCGCAGCGGTACGGAGCATTTGGTATTCCTTGTCCGCAAGCGTTACCGCAGGAGCTACTACTATACTGTCTCCGGTATGAACGCCGACAGGATCAAAGTTCTCCATTGAGCAGACGGTAATAACATTGCCCTTCGCGTCGCGGATAACCTCAAACTCTATCTCTTTCCAGCCGGAAATACATTTTTCAACGAGTATCTGATGTATCGGAGAAAGTCTTAGACCGTTAGTTGCTATCTCGTGCAGTTCATCTCGGTCATTTGCAATACCTCCGCCGGTTCCGCCGAGAGTAAATGCAGGACGGACTATTACCGGATATCCGATAACGTTGTCGGCAAATTCAAGCGCGTCATCAAGAGATTCGACGACTTTAGACGGAATGACCGGCTCGCCGATCTCCTCCATAGTATCCTTGAAAGCCTGTCTGTCCTCTGCCTTATGGATAGTCTCCGGCACTGCGCCGAGCAGTTTAACGCCGTTCTCTTCAAGGAAGCCTTCCTCTGCGAGCTGCATGGACAGCGTAAGACCGGTCTGACCGCCGAGAGTTGAAAGAACGCTGTCCGGTTTTTCGATCTTTATTATGCGCTTTACACATTCAAGCGTCAGCGGTTCGATATAGATATGATCCGCCATGTGCTTATCAGTCATTATCGTAGCAGGATTTGAGTTTATAAGAACTACCTCAAGTCCCTCCTGCTTAAGCGCCCGGCACGCCTGTGCGCCGGCATAGTCAAACTCGGCAGCCTGTCCGATAACGATAGGACCGGAACCTATTACAAGAACTTTCTTTATATCACTTCTGAGCGGCATTACCGGTCACCACCTTTCTCTTCCATAAGCTGAATGAATTCATCGAAAAGATACGCGGTATCATGCGGACCGCCGCAGGCTTCGGGGTGGAACTGGACCGTAAATGCAGGGGCGTTTGTATATCTTACTCCCTCACAGGTCTTGTCATTTGCGTTGATATGACTTACTTTTCCGGCATTTTCCGGAATACTGTCCGCTACTACCGCGTAACCGTGGTTCTGGGAGGTTATAAACGTCCTGTCAAGCCCGATATCGGTCACAGGCTGATTTCCGCCGCGGTGACCGTATTTCATCTTTACTGTTTTTGCTCCGTTCGCAAGTGCGAGAAGCTGGTGACCGAGGCAGATGCCGAATGTGGGTATCTGCTCGGGAATAAGCTTTTTCAGTGTATCAATTGATACCGTATTGTCTGCCGGATCACCGGGACCGTTGGAAAGCATTATGCCGTCCGGCGAAAAAGCCTTTATCTCTTCGGGAGTCACATTGTACGGAAATACCGTCACATCACAGCCGCGTTTAAGAAGTTCACGGCGGATATTGTATTTATATCCGTAATCTATGAGCGCAACTTTGTATTTGGACTTTTCTGCTTTATATGCTTCCGGAGCAGAAACACTTACCTTCGGAACAACACTTCCGACGGTATAAGCGCGTATCTTTTCAAGAAGAGCGTCCTTATCAGATATCGGTTCATTGGTTATCATACCGTTCATTACGCCGCTTTCACGGATAATACGGGTAAGACGGCGGGTGTCAATGTCATACAGACCAATAATTCCGTACTTTTTCAGAAAACTGTCAATACTGTATCTGCATCTGAAATTCGACGGTTCCTCGCAGTATTCACGGACTATGTAGCCGCTCACAACACTTCCGCCGGATTCGTAATCCTCGTCGTTAAGCCCGTAATTGCCGATAAGCGGAAATGTCTGTGTTACGATCTGTCCGCAGTAGCTTGGATCTGTAAGCGTTTCCTGATAGCCCACCATAGCCGTTGTAAAGACTATCTCTCCTATGACCGAGCCTTCCGCGCCGAAGGACTTGCCTTCAAAGACAGTCCCGTCTGCAAGTATGAGGTACGCTTTTTTATAATCTGTAAGCACTGATATGACCTCCTGTATTTTTGTTCTTCACATTTATGATTTGTTAAAATCTTTCTTCATTCTTTCCGTACTCGTATATCAGCACGTTTCCGCACGGCAGTCCTTCAAGTATGAACCGCGCAAGTGATGCTGTCTGCGGCGGTGTCTTTGCCTTGATATCGTCGAAATGCAGGACACCGTTAATGTAAAAATTCCATATAACGCCGTCCTTATCGAACTTTCTGCCGCCTGCGCCGTTGATATTGGGGTAAAGCTGTATCACAGCTCCATAAGGCTTGTTGAAATAGTGATAATAGTATTCGTACTCCCACGGTATCGCGTCTTCTCGATATGATTTTCCGCCGTCGTACTTCATCTTGCATAACGAATGGCTTTTATAAATGTCATACTTCGGCTTTCCCGTAAAAAATTTCGCAAGTCTCGCATTAATTGCCGAAACGAGCTCTTTTTCTTTCATATCACCGGTCATCAGACCGTATTCGAGCGCCATATCACTCTGCCTTTTTTCTCGGCGCTCTCGGTTTAGGCAGCTTTATCTCTCCCACATACGACATTATCTCGTCTCTCATGCGCACCGCTTCTCTGTATGCCGCACCTGCGTAATCAGTCTCGTCACAGCCTTCTTTCTTGTAAGCGCACATGATTCCGCGTGAGCTGTTCACTATCCCGCCGAGACCGTTTTTGTCGAACGCTGCGGATATATCCTGCGCAGAAGCTCCCTGCGCACCGTAACCGGGGATAAGGAAGAACAGCTTCGGGAACTTTTTGCGGAGCTCTGCGATCTGTTCGGGGTATGTCGCGCCTGCAACGATGCCAACTCCGCAGTAACCATATTTGCCTGTCAGCTGCTTGCCCCAGATAGTACACATTTTCGCCATTTGTTCATATACCGGAACTCCGTTTATCTTCTTGTCCTGGAGTTCTCCGGAAGAGGGATTCGAGGTCTTTGCAAGAACGAATATTCCCTTATCGTAAGTGTTGCAGATGTCAACCAGCGGCTTGATACCGTCAGTACCAAGATATCCGTTCACTGTAAGAGCATCGCCAAGAAAAGGCTCAAACTCTTCACTTCCGACTTTTACCTTGCCGAGATGAGCAGCTGCGTAAGCTTCCATAGTCGAGCCTATATCGTTGCGCTTACCGTCTGTAATAACGAACATACCTTTTGAGCGGGCATATTCCTGCGTCTTGTACAGAGTCTTCATGCCCTGATAGCCATACATCTCATAGTAAGCTGCCTGCGGCTTAACTGCGGGAACAATGCCGCATAATGCGTCGATAAGACCCTTGTTGTATTCAAGGATAGCCTTTGCCGCACCTTTCAGAGTCTCGCCGTGTTTCTCGAATGCTTTGCACTTTATGAAGTCAGGAACGTATTCAAGTTTCGGATCAAGTCCTGCTACTGTAGGGTTCTGTTTTGCCGCGATAGCTGTGATAAGTCTGTCAAGTGACATGGTTGTTTCCTCCGTTTATTCGTAATCATCTTCGTAAACGACATTTCCGTTCACGATCGTGTATTTGGTCTTTCCCTTGAACATCATACCCTTGAAGCAGGTATTCTTTGATTTTGAGTGCAGTTTTTCCGGTTCTACAACCCATTCCTTGTCAAGATCTACAACCGCTATATCCGCAACTGCACCTACTTCTATAAGTCCGCCTTCTATACCAAGAATAAGTCTCGGCGTTTCGCACATCATACGGACTATCTTCATAAGCGGCATTCTGCCTGTATGATAGAATTTTGTAAGTGTAGCGGCAAGTGATGTCTCAAGTCCGACAACACCGTTCGGCGCTTTGAGGAAATCTGCTTTTTCTTCAGCTGTATGGGGCGCATGATCGGTAACGATGCAGTCGATCGTCCCGTCTATGACAGCGGAAGATATCGCCTTTACATCTTCCTCCGTGCGAAGTGGCGGATTCATTCTGTAGTCGGCGTCGCGGGTGAGCAGTCTATCTTCGGTAAGCGTGAAGTAGTGCGGAGCAGTCTCGCTTGTTACCATAACTCCCCTTCTTGTCGCAAATCTCAGCAGATCGACAACTTCCTTTGTGGAAACATGGGCAATATGGATCGGTACTTCAAGATCGTTTGCAAGCTGGATCTCACGTCCGGTGATTATATTTTCACTTGTGCGGCTCATTCCCTTTACGCCGAGCTCCATAGATACGATACCTGCGTTTATTATACCGCCGCGGATTATATCGAGATCTTCACAGTGTGAGATGACACGCAGACCTGCATAATGCGCATCTATCATAGCTCTTCCCATTGTGTGAGCGTTCTTTACCGGTCTTCCGTCATCTGATACCGCAACGCAGCCCGCCGCTTTCAACGCCTTGAAATCACAGAGTTCTTTGCCGTTCAGACCTTTGGTTATAGCGCCTACGGGATAAACCTTGATTTTTGCGTTTTTAGCCTTTTCTATGATGTATTTTACAGTTTCGGGATTGTCAACTGCAGGAGATGTATTCGGCATACAAGCAACAGCGGTCACACCGCCTGCCGCAGCCGCTTCGGAACCGGTTATTATATCCTCTTTGTGAGTCTGTCCCGGATCGCGGAAGTGAACGTGCATATCGCACAGACCGGGCAACACAGCCAGCCCGGTGCAGTCGATGATCTTATCAGCCTTGTTCCTTATTCCCTTGGCTACTTTTTTGATGACATTATCCTCGATGAGAATGTCCATATCGCCTTCGAGCTTGTTGAAGCTGCTGACAACGTGACCGTTTTTAAGTAAAAGTTTCATAATTCGCTCCGATCTGTTAAGATTTTATAAAACTACCCTAAAATATTATTATACTATACTTTCCGTGATTTTTCAACCGAAAATATGATTTATGCTTCATTTCGTTATTTTGCACAAATTATTGAACTGCAAGAAAAAACGAGTGATAAAAATCACTCGTTCATAATTATTGAGACAACTCATAAGCGCGTCTTGTACACGCTTCACAAGCTGCGTTGACATCATCTGTAAGCTTGCCCTCATAGAGCTTGTCAAGTCCGGCGATAGTTGTGCCTCCGGGAGAAGATACCTGCTTTATGAGCTGATCTGCCGTCATTCCCGAACTTGTGAGCATCTCCGCGGAGCCTTTCAGCGTAGCGGCAAAAAGTCTCAAAGCAGCGTCCGCATCGATACCGTTAGCGGCAGCATAGTCAACAAAGCCTTTAGCAAAAAGATAGATAAATGCAGGAGAACTTCCGTTGATACAGATTATCTCTTTCATCTTGTCAATCGGGACAACTTCTGCGATACCACAGCTCTCTATTACAGACTTCGCAAAAGCAAATTCTTCGGCTGTTGTTCTTTCGTCTGTCGCCATTGCACTTGCGCCCATACCCAGCATCATAGGAGTATTCGGCATTACAAGCACTACTTTTGCATCGGGGATCGTGCGGCTTCGTATAAACTGTTCGGAGATACCGGCGCAAATCGAGATAAATACGGTATCCGGAGTAACAGCCGGTTTAAGCGCATCAAGAACCTCTCCCAGAACCTGCGGCTTTACGGCAAGAAGAACATATTTGCAAATTGATACAAGTTCAGCTTCGCTTTTACAAGGCTTTGCGGGAACAGCAGAAAGTTTATCCGCGTCTTTATCATAAGCATAGACTTCCGCTTCAAGAGAACCGGCAGCAATGCCTTTCATAATAGCGGAACCCATATTGCCCGCACCTATAAAACCAAGCTTTGTCATCAGTTTCGCTTCCTTTGAATTATATTAATCATGCAGCTGTTTTCTTAACGCCGATCCTGCTGAAATGACGTTTGTAAGCCAGAAGTACCGGCGGCAGTATGATCAGCATAATAACACAGTCAACCGGACACTGTACTGCATTCTTTATTAGTCTGAGAGGATATCCTGCTATCGTTGAATCCAACGTCGTATATCCGGAAAGAATCATTGCAGCAGGTGTCATTATAAGATTGCATAAAACAACAATACACACTTTGCACAAGATAATTCGCAGCGAATTTCTGAATTCACTGCCGTTTCCGCATCTTGACCTGATAATAAAAGTGAAGATCGCACCGTACAGGAAACCGATTATTGCAGCAACATACACTATCACCGAATCTGCAAATACTTTTGCGATCTTTCCGGTCATGCCCTCGGCTTCGGTCAGAACCGAAAAATTAACCCAGACTGCCCAGAATATGATTCCGATTACAGCACCCGCTGCGATCCCGACACAAACAGAAACAAGAATATCTTTCATCAGCCTGCTTTTTCCTGATTCTTTATTCTTACCGCTGAAAAGGTCAGTCGGCTTCATATCATAGAGAAACAGTCCGTAGATCATTGCACCGACCGCCTCTATAAAAGTAAACAGCGGACTGAAACCTCCGTCCGGACTCAGCATAAAGCCTATAACATCTGTTATAATGCCGGAAAGAAAACCTACGGTAGGACCAAAAAGCATTCCTATGGTTGCAAGTGCGAGATAAGCAAATGTTATTTTCAGATCAGCAGTTATCTTGATCGAAAACATCTTTAGAACAATATCAAGTGCTATAAGTATTCCGGTAAGAACAATACAGCGAATATTCTTAAGCTCAAGTGCCGAACTTTTGAATTTTCCTAAAATAGACATACATTATCCTCCTTATTATCAGACTATACATAAAGAAGGATAATTGCGAACATATTTTATCCGATTATGTACAGCGAGATGCGAAAACCGTACCGCAAGCGTTTTAACGCTTTTCGTCGCAGTGCCAACTCTCCGTACACTGCGCACTTAACGCACGGTTTTCTACTCTGTAATATCCGATTTATATAGCTATTTCGTTAGCTATCTGGTAGAGATCCTTCGGGAATTCCTTCGTCATCTGAAGCGCTTCCTGAATATCAACATCTATGACATCTCCGTGCTGGAGGCCTACAACTCTGTTACCGATGCCCTTCTGGAGGAGCTCAACAGCGTAGTAACCCATTCTGCTGGCTTCAACTCTGTCACGAAGTGTAGGCGAACCGCCTCTCTGAACATGACCGAGGATAGTAGCGCGGCTGTCAATATGTAAATGCTCCTGGATATCTTCCGCGATCTTCTGAGAATTGCCGATGCCCTCGGAAACGACAATTATAAAGTGGTTCTTTCCGAGCTTCTTGGACTCGGCTATTTTCTTTTCGATATCAGTGAGATCATAAGGCATTTCGGTAGTAATGATCGCAGTAGCTCCGCACGCAATACCTGTATTGAGAGCAATATATCCTGCTCTTCTTCCCATAACCTCGACAACAGAACATCTGTCGTGCGAGCAAGCAGTGTCGATAAGCTTGTCTATAAGCTCCATAGCAGTATTCATAGCTGTGTCGTATCCGATAGTGTATTCGGTCATAGCTATATCGTTGTCTATCGTTCCGGGAAGTCCTATACAGGGTATGCCCTCAGCCGAAAGGTCAGCTGCACCTCTGAACGAACCGTCGCCTCCGATAACAACAATTCCGTCAATGCCATTCTTGATACAAGTCTCCTTCGCTTTAAGAACGCCTTCATGTTCTTTGAATTCAAGGCATCTTGCGGTATAAAGCACTGTACCTCCGCGCTGGATTATATCGGAAACGCTTGTAGCATCAAGAGGACGAATATCACCGTTGATAAGACCGTTATAGCCTCTGTAGATACCTACGACCTCCATACCTTTCTGCAAAGCTGCTCTGACCACCGATCTGATGGCAGCATTCATTCCGGGCGCATCTCCGCCGCTTGTCAATACACCGATTTTCTTCATCATCATCCAAATCCTCCGTTTTAAAATAAAAAGCATCAGCTTCTTACATACACAATATATTTTACATTAATAACACAAAATAGTCAAGTGAATTTTTCTTAAAACAAGTATTTTTAAAAAATATGACTTTTTTCACAAAAATAAGACAATTTTAAAGCTTGTTTTTAATAAAATTAAGGCAGGTACACTTATGCAGGTTTTATGAACACTGGCGGTTTCTGATCTCTTCAGCAAGTTTTGCTATACGCTCAAACCTGTGATTCACACCGCTTCTGCTTATCACAGGATTTGCAAGCTTTCCGAGATCACGAAGCGACATATCGGGATTGTTCATACGGAGCACAGCTATTTCCCTGAGGTCATCGCTGAGTTCTCCCGGTTCTGCGTTTTCCAGTATCAGCTTTATATCATCAAGCTGTTTTGATGAAGCACGGACAGTGCGCTCGATATTAGCCGTTTCACAGTTTACGGAACGGTTAATACCGCTTCTGACTTCTTTCATTATTTTTATGTTCATAATTTCCATAGCACACTGAACAGCACCCATAAAAGTAAGAATATCCGAGATGTCCTCGCTGTTCTTGCTGTACAGGAAATATGAAGGACCCCTGTGAGAAATGCTGATGTTCATACCCTGCTCATTTATGAGCTGATGAAGCTGCTCACATTTTTCTTCAGTTCCGGCAGACAATTCGAGATGATACCCAGCTTTCTGAACGTACACATTGCCGCACGATACGAACGTTCCTCTCAGAAATGCACCGACTTCTGCGTCATTTCCTCCTATGAGAGAACGTGATATCACCGGCGTGCTGTACTTCAGAAAAAATAGTCTGTCCGCCGCAGTAACCTGATAGCTTGTCCCGGTTTTTCCGGTATGCTGTTCATAAGAAACTGTATTTTTCGGGAAAAGCCTTCTTGCATAGCCTGCGGCAGTTTTATCATGCGTTATAAAATAGTGCTCATCATTTCCGCGAAATCCGTAAAACAAGCCATATCTGATCTTTTCTCTAAGATCGTCCGGAACATCGCATGCACAAAGCTCATGCTTTACATCGTTGGTAAATGACATAATAACCCCGTTTACTTCTGCGAATCTCGGTGAAGAACATGTGAGTTGTAGCCTTTTTCGGTCAGGAAGTCGTTCGTCAGCTCGGCAAATGTAACGCTTCTGTGTCGGCCTCCGGTACAGCCGAATGCTATTACAAGCTGGCTTTTACCTTCGGATATGTACTGCGGAACAAGAAATTCTATCATATCGAACAGCTTGTCCCTGAACTGCACAGAGATCTCGGAATCCATAACATAGTCCCTTACTTCCTGTTCCTCACCTGTTTTGTGCTTGAGTTCAGCTATATAGAACGGGTTAGGCAGAAATCTGACATCAAACACAAGATCGGCTTCGTCCGGAACGCCGTATTTGAATCCGAAGGAAAGACAGCTTATTATCATGCTCTTTGAGACGTTCTCCAGGAACATCTTCATCATATTTTCCTTGAATTTTGCTGTGGTTGTAAGGCTCGAATCTATATAATAGTCGGAATTTGCACGGATAGGCATAAGGATTTCAAATTCTTCGTCTATCGCTTTATCAAGATCACCGCCTGCAACATCATACAGAGGGTGTTTTCTTCTCGTTTCCTTGTATCTTCTGCGGATAACGTCCTTATCTGCGTAGATGAACAGGATCTTGACATCAAGTCCGCTCTCCCGCATTTCCTTAACGTTCTCCCAGAACTGGAGGAACAGCTCTCCTCCACGGATATCGACTACTATCGCTACCTTATCTATTGCGGAGTTGTCGCCGCACAGCTCTGCAAATTTCGGTATAAGCTGCGGCGGCATATTATCTATGCAGAAATATCCGATATCCTCAAGAACGTTCATAGCGCTTGATTTTCCAGATCCGGAGACTCCGGTAACTATAATAAACTGCATTCTATCACTCCACTATCAGTATCTCACGTTCGAGCATAACTCCGGAATCGGCAAAAACCTTTTCCTTTATATCCTCGGTAATCTTTATCACATCATCAAAAGACGCGTTTTCTTTATTTATCACAAATCCGCTGTGCTTTTCGCTGACCTGCGCCCCTCCGACGGTATAACCTTTCAGTCCGCTGTCCTCAATCAGCTTTGCGGCAAAATATCCGTCCGGACGCTTGAATGTGCTGCCCGCACTCGGATATTCAAGCGGCTGTTTATCACGGCGCTTCTTCATTGTCTCGTTCATAAGTTCCGCGATCTTGTTTTCGTCTCCCGGTGTAAGCCGGAAGCATACAGACAGAATAACTTTATCCGAACCGGTAAAAGCGCTGTGACGATACGAAAGCATCATATCTTCCGCATTCATTCGTTTTACTTCACCGGACTCGTCAAGATAATCGCACCACGAAACTACATCTTTCATCTCTCCGCCGTAAGCTCCGGCATTCATATATAAAGCGCCGCCTGCACTTCCGGGAATACCGTATGCGAATTCAAGTCCGGAAAGCGATTCTTTTTTTGCTTCATTGCAGATCTTCGCAAGTGAAGCTCCTGCATCGCATATAAGATCGTTTCCGTCACGGCGCACGGAGGAATAATCTCCGTCAATGAGGATAACAACTCCGCGCAGACCTTCCCCGCTTATAAGCACATTTGTGCATTTTCCGAAGATATAGTACCTTATCCCGCTTTTTCTGCATTCCGAAACAAGTTCCGCAATACATTCAGCGCTGTTTGGCATAACAATGACATCACATTTGCCGCCTATGCGAAAAGACGTAAATTCGGCTATGCTCTCATCGTACAGTATTTTTGCACCGTATTTTCCGGCGATACCGGATATTGAGTCGTATTTCAAGCTGTTTCCTCCGCGGCATTTCACAAAATCAGTCTTTTAAAGTATATAACGAAGCCGCGCCTATTATACCTGCATCGTTCCCGAGTTTGCAGATACCAAGCTTTGTTGAGCTGTTGGGGTCGATACAATAGCATTCCTCTGCAACATACTTGATAAGCGGATCCGTAAGGTTCTTGCCTTCTTTGCAGATACCGCCGCCTATGAGCAGTATTTCCGGCTGGAAGATGTTTACCATGTTGGTAAGACCGCAGCCGAGGTAGTTGATGTATGTATTTACAACATCAGTTGCTTTCTTATCGCCGGCGCGCATTCCGTCAAACGCAGTCTTACCGTCAACTGCGTCTATGCTTCCGGCAATTTCCCACATCTTTGTATTCTTGTCTTCCTGCATAGCTTCTTTTGTGAAGTTTATAAGTGCAGTCGCAGAAGAATAAGCTTCAAAACAGCCCTTTCTTCCGCACGAGCAAGGTCTTCCGTTGTATTCAATGACTGTATGCCCTACCTCACCGCCGCAGAAATTGAAGCCGGTATAGATCTTTCCGTCGATGATGATACCGCCGCCGACGCCGGTTCCGAGAGTGATGACAACAACGTTCTTATAGCCTTTTCCTGCTCCGTTCACAACCTCACCGAATGCAGCGGCGTTAGCGTCGTTCTCAACATAGATATGAGTACCGAGCTTCTGGCTGAGATACTCGCCGAGAGCAAAGTTCTCGAATCCGAGATTGCTTGAATGTAGCACTATACCGGTCTTTCTGTTTGCCACTCCGGGAGTTCCGATACCGATGCTGTTTACATCGGAAACAGCTATTCCGGCTGCCTTGCAAGCCTGTTCAACGCCTTCAACTATACTGTCAGCGATAGCTTCCGAAGATCTTGGCAGATTTGTCTTGATGTTGGACTTTCCGATGATGTTGTAGTTTTCATCAACAACACCAACTTTTATATTTGTTCCTCCGAGATCAATTCCGATATTAAACATTTCTTCCGATCCTTTCGTTTCTTTCTTTTATATATCCGAGGAACCGCGCCTCGGAAGCATTTATTACAAGCTCCTCCGGAAAACCGATTTCTTCAAGAAGCTTTTTTGCCGGTTCAAATGCACCGATGTGAGTATAGAAGTGAGCGTCGGAATTCACGATTATACGAGTCCCGTGCTTTTCACAGCATTCAAGTATTCTCTTGTATCGTTCTGTCTGTACAGCTCCGCGTTCCACACGGCACACATTTACTTCGATAAGGCGTCCGAATTCTGCACAGGCTTTTGCAACTTCGTCAAAGTCGTAATCAAACTTCGGGCTTTCTGAATGTGATATCACATCAACATACTTGTTTCTGAGCACATTCAGATATGCTTTAGTATGGTCGGCCTTTGAAGACGGTCTGAATGTCTGGACGTGCATTGACACGTTCACCCATTCAAGGATCCCATAGTAGATATGTTCAAGTTCGCGCGGTATGTCAACATCTCCGGCAGTGTTCATTATATCTGCCTCAATGCCCTTGAAAACGCGTACTCCCTCAAGATGATCCGGGAGAATGCGCAGGTTTTCAAAGTGCCAGGTGTCGGGAGAATCCTGCATAGCAATGCCGTGATCGGTCATACCGAGATACTTGATGCCGTTTTTTGAGCACCAGACCGCATTTTCCGTTATAGTGCTGTAAGCATGAGTGGAGGCGAGTGTGTGGGTGTGCATATCCGCTATAAAGCACATTCCCGTTTCTTTATTCAATTCTTTACCTTCTTCTGTTCTTTTTATATTCAGACATCGTATTTTGTTACGGTATCAGCGCCTTCCATACTGAGTCCGAGATTATCAAGCAGATCCTGTGCCGCATTATATCCCATTTTCTTCTGTCTGTTGTTCATCGCCGCGACTTCAAGGATAACCGCAAGGTTTCTTCCGGGCTTTACCGGAATTGTGAGGTACGGCACCTTTACACCGAGTATCGACATATAATGGTTGTCCATACCCATTCTGTCGTAAACCTTTTCGGGATTCCAAGGCTCGATCTCAACTACCATATCTATCTTCTCGGTGACCTTTACCGAACCTATACCATAAAGCTGACGGACATTGATGATACCGATGCCGCGAAGTTCAAGGAAGTGTCTGATATTATCCGGCGAGCTGCCTACAAGAGTTATGTTTGAAGTCTTGCGGATCTCGACCGCATCATCCGCCACAAGTCTGTGACCGCGCTTAACAAGCTCGATAGCCGTCTCGCTCTTGCCGACACCGCTGTCACCGAGGATCAGCATACCTTCGCCGTAAACCTCGATAAGAACGCCGTGTCGCGTGATACGCGGAGCAAGGTTAAGGTTTAAGAACGCAATAAGCCTTGCCATAAAAGCGGAAGTGCTGTCATGGCTGCGAAGAACAGAAACTTCATGCTTTTCAGCAAGCGGAAGCATCTCAGGAAACGGATCAAGTCCTCTTGCAATCACTATTGCCGGCGGCTTCTGCGAAATAAGCGTTTCAAGAGAAGCGCGGCGTTCATCTTCGGACTTCTGATTCATAAATGCGTACTCGCTCTTTCCAAGTATCTGAATACGCGAATTGTCGAAATATTCATAAAAACCTCCGAGCTGAAGACCCGGACGGTTTACATCATTGCTGCTTACTGTTATCTCTTCCGGATTTTTAGGGCAATACAGTGTCTCAAGCTCATTTTCCCGGATTATTCTGTCGAGTGAAACCGAAAACTCCTGTGGCATAAGTATAATTTCCTTTCAGATTTGTGACCGAAAAGCGCAAATGAAGCTCTCGGCATACGCTGTTTGTGCATACATTGATATTATACTATATTCCGGTAAATTTTGCAAGGATTTTCGGTCAATTTTCGTGAAATATTTTTGTTCAGATATGCACGGTAACAGAACTGCCGTTATGCAGAGTATAAGGTATTACATAAAACTATCCCCGACAGCACCTGCTGTCGGGGATAGGCTCACTTTTCAAATCTGAACCAGTCGAAATCGAATCTGCTTCCGGGCATGAATACGAATGAAACATCGTTCTTTCCGGCGATCCTGTCGAGTCTGAATTTCTGCTCGGTATAAAGCTCGGACTGCATAAATTCAAGGAGCTGCGTATGCTGGATCCCGTCTTCGCCGGTATATCTCAGCTGTATGGAATTCAGAATATTCGGTGTCTTTCCGCAGACTACGATACGCTCTGTTCCTTCACCGAAATCAAGTCCTTTAAAGCTGATATTAACATTGTTCCCGATATCTGTCACCTGGAGTCCGGATACAACGTAATCATCACCGTATATATCATCATTGGTTGCAGCGTAGAGCTTATCATAAGCCCGGTTCACGGGAACAAATTCAAATCCGCCGAAAATAAGAGAATTGCTGATAACAATCGATATCGTATGTTTTCCGCGGATCCGTTTTGAAAGCCTGAATTCCTGCGGTGCGTAGTTATCCCAGAGATTGTTCGCCTCAAAGTCAAATGAATCTGTCATCTCCGCATCGGGATTATCTGCATTTCCTGACCACAGCTCGATACGAACCGGTTCGCTTCCGCCGCTGTACCCGCAGTATATACGGACTATATCGGTTCCGTTTTCTCCGAAATCAACATCGTCAAAGCAGAATACAGTACGTACATTTTCCGTGCTTATTGCCGAGCGTTCGATAAGATTATACGGACGGCTGCTGCTGCTAACCAATGCAGCAGATACAAATGAATACGGATCAACGGACAGACTTCCGAAACCGCTGTTCATCATATTGACTTCCGAATAAACCTGCGTGATATCAGAGCCGTTGCGGCATGAAGCCCTGATTATATATGCTCCGTCGCTTTTTGCTGTAAGTTTTGCGCCGTAATCGGTCCTCTCTATCTCACACAGCCCGGCAGGTGTTCCGTTCGGAAGCAGGCAGGTGAATTCAATATCACTGTAATCTGCATCTTCGGGACATATCTTCATTGTTATCCCGGCTGTTGCAGTATCCGGTTCGAGCATATTTCTTGTGGGATAAAGTTCGATCTTGCGTACAGGCTTTTCGGGTCTGTATTCTTCTGTCTTTTTCGGATAATATTCCGAAGCGATCGATATACCCTCTACCGGTTCATCACATTCAAAAGATGTAAATACAAGCTCTTTTCCCCAGAGTCCGTCGCTCTTGATACCGACAGTAACTTCTCCCGGTTCAAGCGTGGACTGGATTATCGCGAGGAGCTTACCGCTGAACAGACGTCTGTTGTCGCCCTTATAGCTGTCGTAGTCAGTGCTGTCACCGTTATCGAGACCGACAAGTCTTGCAGCGCCTTCAACTGTAACTCTAACACGGTTCCTTGCATTTGCGACTACGATACCGTTCTTATCGACAACGTTTATTTCAATAAACAGTAGATCGCGTCCGTCGGCATGCATTATGTACTTATCCGGGATCGCGTCTATGCTTTCCGGTTCTCCGAATGAGCATACCGTATCGGTTGCAACAGCATTATCCTTGTCATCGTATGCGACAGCTTCCACTGTTCCCTTTCTGTAGCGAACCTTCCATTCGCAGTAATACTTGTCGCCGTTCTCAAAATCAACCTGCTGTCTGCCAAGACTTCTTCCGTTGTATTTAAGTTCGACGCTTTTCATATTTGAATAGGTTCTGACTGTTATCTCTTCACCGATATTGAAATCCCAGTACGGTAAAATATGAACGAAAGACTCAGCTTTCTTCCCTGCCCATACAGCCTTATACAGATAGTAAGAATCCTTCGGGAAACCTGCTGTATCGACAATGCCGAAGTACGAGTTCTTTGTATTGTACGGAGTAGGTTCTCCGATGTAGTCGAATCCCGTCCATACAAACTGTCCTCCGCAGAACGGACGGTCACGATCATCAATGATAGCCTGTTCGGAAGTCTTTCCCCAGCCTACCACGCTGTTTCCGTAATCCGAGCATTGCTTATCTTCATGCGTGAGAATAGACATATCTGCCGGGAAGTGGTAGATACCGCGTGACCTTACGGTTGAAGCGGTCTCACTGCCGTATATGAACCAATCCGGATATGCTTCGTGATGCCCGTCGTAGAGATCCTCGGCGTAATTGTAGCCGGCTACTTTGAGGAAATCCGCTACCTTCTGCGCATTTGACCATCTCATATAATTGGAGCCGATAGTGCAGACAGCATTGTTATATCCGTCGTGTTTATTGACTTCCCTCACAAGCATCTTCGCAACTTCAAGTCCGCGCTCACTTTCGTGAGTATCGTGAATCTCATTTCCGATGCTCCACATTATAACACATGGCGCATTCCGGTCACGGGTCACCCAGCTCTTCACCTCATCGGCATAGTGCTCATCAAAGAATCTTGCGTAATCATATTCGGTCTTGGGTTCTTCCCACATATCGAAGCATTCGCTGTCAACGAGGATACCCATTTCGGTACAAAGATCTATAAGCTCTTTTGCCGGCATATTGTGAGAAGTTCTTACCGCGTTCACTCCGAAGCTTTTCAGTGTTTTCAGCTGTCGTCTTAAAGCATTCACATTCACTGCCGCTCCGAGAGCACCGAGATCGTGATGCATACAAACGCCGTGCAGCTTCATTCTTCTGCCGTTGAACAGAAATCCTCCGTCCGGATCAAATTCCGCTGTACGGAAACCGAACACATTTGTGACACTGTCCTTCACTTCGCCGTTTTGCAAAAGCTCGGTTACCATTTTGTATGAAACCGGCTTATCCAAATCCCAGCTCTCCGGATTCGCAGCGTAAAAAGCAGAGCGGGAGAATCCGTCAGTCTGTGCTGTTCTGACTTCAGCACACTTTCTGCCGAGACTGTCAAGAACCCGGTGACGGACAACACAGTCATCGCCAACGGTCTCGGTTTCTATTATAACGATCCACTTATTGTTATCATCATATTTTCTTGCGGAGATATAGACCCCGCGTTCTTTTATATGAGAACGGTATGTTTTCCGCAGATAAACATTTCTGAAGATACCGGCGCCGGAATACCAGCGTGAATTCGGTGACTGATAGCGCACTCTGACATGTATCTCGTTTTCGCCGCTTTTCAGGCTTTCGGTAATATCAATTGAGAAGCAGGAATAGCCGTATTCTCTTCCGCCGACTTTTACGCCGTTCACATAGACCGTACTGTCCATATAAACACCGTCGAACCGCAGGATATATACATCATCGGGCGACAGTTCATCTATCGTGAAAGTTTTTCTGTACCAGCCGTCATTGGATCTGTACAGATTGTGAGTATCGCCGATGAGCCAGTCATGCGGTACTTCCACATCATGCCATTCCTGTTCGGCAAGAGCGTCCGAGAGCTCAGAGCCGACTTCCTTGAGCATAAAGCTCCAGTTATCGTTAAAAAGCCTTTCTGACATAAGAAAATCCCTTTCCTTCTGTATTGATTTAGCTTAATATGTACATTTTTCCGGGTGTTGTCTGAAATACAGCCACACCGCCCTGTTTTGTATATTCAACCTTGTTTCCGGTATCGTCGGTCAGGTTTTCAAGTTCTGTTCTTACAAGCGCCCATTCGCCCTGCAGTGATTTTATGCGGATCTCTGTCGGCTTGCAGTTATTCCACTTTGCAGAGACTTCAAATCCTCCGCGTGCGCAGAGACCGCTGAACTCGCCGCATGACCACTTTTCCGGAACAGCTGGAAGAACGTCTATGATATACTCGCCTTCGGTATTAAGTATCTCATGGCTTTGCAGCAGCATTTCCGCTATTCCTGCGCTTCCTCCGAAGTTTCCGTCTATCTGGAACGGCGGGTGGAAATCCCACAGGTTCGGATATGTGCAGTCGGTAAGCAGTCCGTGCAGAAGCTTATATGCCCGTTCTCCGTCCCCGGTCCTTGCCCAGAGGTTCAACTTGTACGCTCTCGCCCAGCCGGTAGATTCGTCTCCGCGGTCATTCATCGTCGCTATCGCAGCCTGCATAAGCTCGGGAGTGTATTTATTAATAAGACTTCCGGGATAAAGGCTCATAAGGTGGGAAATATGGCGGTGGTTCTTCTGTATCTTGGAGCGGTCAAAGTCCGTCTCGTCCTCCTCATACCACTCTTTCAGCAATCCGGTCTTACTAACAGCGAACGGTTTAAGCTGTTTCAGCTGTTCTTCTACCTTTTCACGCAGACCGTCATCTGTCTCGTCATAAAAGTCATGGGACAGCATCAGGAACCGCTCATAAAACTCGGCTATGAGTGATTGTTCATAAGTATTGCCGACAGTTACAGGTCCGTGCTCCGGCGAGTATGTCGGAGAGGACACAAGGCGCTGCTGCTTCTCGTCCCAAATCAGCCATTGCGTATAGAACCTTGCAGACTCACGCATGATCGGATATATCTCATTCATCATGTATTCTACATCTCTGGTATAGTCGTAGAAATCTGCGATATTGAGCATAAGCCAAGCTACCGCCGCCGTTGACCAGCCCCAGTAGAAATCCCAGCCGGGAGAAGTCCAGCCGAACGGAGTTGACTGCGTATGCGCTATCCAGCCGTTTTCCGGATGTTCATCATCACTTGAGATATTGTAATATTCCTTTGCCGTTATACGTCCGGGAGCGCGGAGACTGTCAAGAAAACGCACCAGCGGTTTTGCAGTCTCGGCAAGGTTCGTGTTGAACGCACCCCAGTAGTTCATCTGCAAATTCACGTTGATGTGATAGTCACAGCACCACGGAGGCATATTGCTCTCGTTCCATACTCCCTGTAAATTGGCGGGAAGCGAGCCTTCGCGTGATGAGGAAATCAGCAGATAGCGCCCGTACTGGAAATAGAGCGGTTCGAGCTGCGCGGCGGCTTCCGCTGAACCGTTTCGGTATTCGTCAAGAAGCTTGCCTGTATCGGAGAACAATTCACCGGTATTGCCGAGTTTTAACGAAACACGGCGGTAAAGCGAATTGTAGTCATAAAAATGCTCTTCAAACAGGTTTTTCCTGCCAACGCACTTTTCAAGCACATCATTTACAGTCACGATAGGGTCAATGCCGGTTCTGTAATCCGGAAATCTATCGCTGTAGTCCGTAGCAGCTGTTATCAGTATATTGACATCGTCGGCGTTTCTGACCGTGACACTGCCGTCAGAACACTCAACCTCTCCTCCGTCATTCTCAATATAAAACGCCGCATGATATCTAAGCCCGTTATCTGCGAGTGCGCCGTAATAATCAAGTCTGTTTCCGTCAGCCTTGACTGTACAGCCTTGCTGTACCTTGTCAAGAGACAGCTTAAAGCTGATGCTGTTATCCTCATCACAAGCGAAATGTATGCAGATGACCCTTGCAGGATATGACGCAAAAGCACTGCGGAAATATCTTATTCCGTTGTGTTTGAAGATGTTGTTGTATTCGGCTGAGTCAAGACTGAGACTCCGTTCATATTCCGTCACATTGCTCTTGTCGATATCCGGAAAGTCAAATACAGCTTCACAAAGGCACTGATACGCACCGAAGCCGTCGCCTGTCTCACAGGTGAGATCGGGCAGCAGAGCGAGCGCTTCATCGTACTTCCCTGCCGCAAGCAGTTCCTGCACTTTTTTGACAGACTTGTATGCACCTTTCCTGTTACCGGAGTTATAATCCGGACGGTTTGGCGAGGGACCGCCTATCCAGAGAGTTTTTTCGTTGAGGACAACACGTTCCTGCGTAATACCACCGTAGAAAGTCGCCCCCATATACCCGTTGCCTATCGGAAGGCAGGTGCTTTCCCACTTTGACGGGTCGCCCTCTGCTGTGAACTTTATCTCATTATATATTGTGTCCATAAATAACTCCGAATTCTGTCTCAGTCACCGGTCGTCTCGCGGAGAATAAGACTGTGGGGAAGCATATAAAGCGATTTGTCGGGTTCGTCGGATTTCATATTCTCTATCAGCTTTTCGACTACCATTTTTCCTTGCAGAAAGCACGGTTGACGCACGGTTGAAAGGTGCGGAACAAAGATATGAGAATACTGTATATCATCGAATCCGAAAAACAGGACTTCTTTTCCTATATCAATACCGGACGAGAGAGCATAGTTCATTGCTCCTATCGCTATCATATCCGAAATAGAGAAGATTGCGTCCGGTCTGTTCGGAAGATTCATAAGAGCTTCACAACCCTTTGTTCCCGATTCGGCTTCATAGCTTCCATAAAATATAAGGCTTTCGTCATAAGGAATGCCGTTTTCTTCAAGTGCCTGTCTGTAACCGATCTCGCGGTCAATAGATGACTGACTGCGGAGTTTTGTGGTTATTAGTCCTATACGGCGCCGTCCTTTATTGATAAGATAGTTTACTGCATCTTTTCCGGCTTTTACATTATCAATGGTCACTGTAAGGACTTTGCAGTTTTCAAGCCTTTCAAGGCACATAGCTATATTGTGATTCTCGGCAAGCTGTGATATGGTTGCTGCATCAAGCTTTGGTCCGAGAAGAACAGCTCCGTCAACCGATCTTGAGAACAGCATTCCGAGAAGATGCATTTCATGGTTAGGATCGTCGCGTGTGGTTGCGATAATAACGTCATACCCTTTTGCTGATGCAGCTTCTTCCATACCGCGTAAGACTTCGGAATAGAAGCTCTGTTCGGTGGATGCGATGATAGCGAGAATACGTCTTGTTTCACTCTTTCTGAGGTCTCTTCCGAGGAAGTTAGGGCTGTATCCGAGCTCCTTGACAGCACGATTGACTGCCTCTGCAGCATCGTCAGAAACATTGGATTTCTTGTTTAGAACTCTGGAAACTGTTGCAACTGAAACATTGGCAGCTCTTGCCACATCTTTGATCGTAATACTCAATTTAATATCCTCCGCCGATTTCTTTTGCCGGAATGAAAACGATTCAATATAAGTTCAAAGCATAACAACTGCATTATACCTTTAAATTATATCATATAACACAATCTCTTATCAATATGCACAATCAACAAATTTATTTGTGCTATTTTTCACAGCAAAATAACATATAAACTATATTTTAAGCATTTATAAATCAATATGCGTCCATATAACTGTCACTTCATACAATTGCAGAAGTAAATTATTGTGCATTTTGTTAATTTACAAACTTGTTAAATTAACTTAAAATAAATATAATATATCAATTCAGGAGGGCATATATGATAAAGAAAGCAGTCACAATGAGCGATATTGCAAAAGAGATCGGCGTAAGCACCGTGACGGTATCAAAAGCCCTCGGTGACAAAGACGGCGTTGGAAGCGAACTTCGGGAAAAGATAAAGAACAAGGCCAATGAAATGGGATACCGTTTCAGCGGCAGCTCCAAAGCTAACAAGGAAAACCTCACTTACAGCATAAGTATCATCGTCGCAAAGCACTTTATCCAGGACGCAAGCGCTTTCTACTGGGTCGTTTACAGATACATCGTTGAACTTCTTCAGAAGCAGAGCTACTATGGCATACTCGATGTTGTGCCGGAAGATGACGAAGCTACCTGCGAAGTACCGAAATCAGTGCTCGAAAAGAAAGTTGACGGCGTTATCGTGCTTGGTCAGCTTTCCAACAGCTATGTGAATGCACTGATCTCAATGAACATTCCAATGGTATTTCTCGATTTCTACAGCTCCCGCAACGATATAGACACCGTAGTTGCGGACAACTTCTTCGGATCATATATGATCACCAATTACCTTATCGGTCTCGGTCACAGACGGCTTGGATTTATCGGCTCGATCGGCTCTACATCAAGCATTCAGGACAGATATCTCGGTTTTTACAAAGCTCACATCGAAAACAGGATCCGTATCAATCAGGCTTGGATCATCGAAGACCGAAAAAGTGACGGTACGGGATTCCGTGAATATTCACTTCCCTCCGAGCTTCCTACCGCATTCGTATGCAACTGCGATGAAGCTGCATATATTCTTATGAACCAGCTGAAATCAAGAAATCTTCGTATTCCCGAGGATATCTCGATAGTCGGATATGACAATCACATCTACTCAACTATCTCAAATCCGCGCATAACGACAGTAGATGTCAACAGCTACGAGATGTCGAACCATGCGGTTGATATAATAATCCGCAAAATTCAGGACAAGGATTTCAAGCGCGGCAGAGTTCTTGTTACCGGAAATCTCATCGAAAGGGACAGTGTAAAGATTCTGAAATGATAAAGATAACCGATACCCATTCGCATTATGACGACGAAGCATTTGACAGCGACAGATATGAGCTGCTCGATAAACTGCTTTCAGAAAAATGCGAAAAAATCGTAACTCTCGGCTGTGATATCGAAAAAAGCAGGACTTCCCTTCATATCGGCGAAAAATATGAAAACGTATATGCCGCCGTTGGCGTTCACCCGGAAAACTGCAATGATGTCGATGAATCAGCTTATCTTGACGAACTGAAAAAACTCGCTTCCCACCCGAAAGCTGCTGCGATCGGCGAGATCGGGCTCGACTTTCACTGGGAACCTTTTGACAGAGAGCGCCAGATCCGTTTTTTCAGAGCACAGCTTGAACTCGCGCGCGAACTTGATCTTCCCGTATGCATTCACAGCCGTGACAGCACCAAAGATATGCTCGATATTCTCCGGGAATATAAGCCGAACGGCGTGATGCACTGCTTTTCCGGAAGCACGGAAGTTGCGCGGGAAATACTTTCTTTCGGTATGATGATAAGCTTCACCGGACTGCTTACATTCAAAAACGCTAAGAAAGCCATAGAAGCCTGCCGAATTATACCGATAGACCGGATAATGCTGGAGACCGACAGTCCGTATATGGCGCCGGTTCCCCACAGGGGAGAACGTAATGACAGCGGATTTCTTATACACACTGCAGAGAAACTTGCAGAAATAAAGGGTCTGTCGGTTGAAGAGACTGTCAGGATCTGCAACGAAAATGCAGAACGCTTTTTCAGATTTGACAAAAGCAGATGAAAGGAAACGATATGGAAACAGACGGGCGAAAACGAAAGATAAAACCCGCGGAGATACTGCTATTTCCGCTTATTCTGATCAATAAAGGACTTACATTTATACTCAAGAAAGCCATAGGTGACAACTACGGCGATGATGTCACCGAAGACGACATCATTTCAATGCTTGATGCCGGAACCGAAAGCGGTGCGATAGAGGACGATTCTGCCGAGATAATAAGCAACGTTTTTGAATACGACGATCTGAACGTCGGAGATGTTATGACGCACAGAGTAAATATTACAGCTGTCGGCATCGACTCTTCTCTGGACGATATCATCTACCTCGCTCTTGATGAGGGATTTTCAAGGCTTCCGGTATATGAAAAAAACATAGACAAGATCATCGGAGTTATCATAGTAAAAGACCTTCTATGCCTTATCGGCGACGAGCATCTCGACGAATTCGATCCGAAGAAATTTGTCCGTGAAACCGTATATGTACCGGAAAGCTGTACCTGCAGCGACGCGTTCAAGATTATGACCGGAGCAAAAGCCGGGCTTGCGGTGGTTGTTGACGAATACGGCGGAACTGCCGGGATAGTTACTCTTGAGGACATAATCGAATCCGTAATGGGTAATATCCAGGACGAATACGATTCGGAAAGTGCCGAAATAAGGAAGATAAGCAAGGACAAGTATGAGATCAGCGGAGAGGCAGATCCCGATGAGGTAATGGAGCTTTTCGGCTATTCCCTGCCGGAAGACCACGAATACGATACTATTTCCGGTTTTGTTATAGACCTGCTTGAATACGTTCCCGATGATCTTCCGGAAGATTCGGACAAAAAACCTCACGTCGATTACAAGGATCTGAGATTTGTTATACTTTCAGTAAATGACAAATATATCGAAAGAATGATCGTGTTCAGAAACACCCCTAAAGAAAGCGAAAAATAGCACAAACCGCCGGAGAACAGCTCTCCGGCGGTATCTTATTTGTATTTGTAGAGCGATATCTGCTCAAATCCGTCAAGAAGCTCGTCCGAAAGCTTGAACGCGGCAGCAACTCCTCTTGCCACACATTCAAGCGGATCGTCTGCGACACGGCACTTGACCTTTGTAAGTTCTGCCACCGACTCCGGCAGCCCTTTCAGAAGCGCGCCGCCTCCTGTAAGAATAATTCCGTTCTCGTGAATATCGCCGATAAGTTCGGGCGGCGTGACCTCAAGAACAGACTTGATTCCGTCGATTATTTCCATTACGCCTTCCGCAACTGCTTCCGCGGCATCGAGATCGGTGATTTCCATGGTCACCGGCAGACCTTTGATAAGATGTCTGCCTTTGACTTTCATTTTTTTGTCTCCCGTCGGGTCATAGACATTCGCCATTGTTTTCTTGATATTTTCCGCAGTTTTTTCTCCGATAAGCAGCTTATATTTCTGCGAAACATAACGGACTATTGCCTCGTCAAGCTTATTTCCCGCTGACTTTATCGACTCGGATTTAACTATTCCGTTGAATGACACGACAGCTACATCAGCCGTACCCCCGCCGATATCAACTACCATATAACCGTTGGGTTTTGAGATGTCAACTCCGGCACCGAGAAGAGCGGCGATAGGCTCTTCTATGATATAGACTTTGCGTGCTCCGGCAGAAAGAGCGGCTTCAATTACCGCCCTCGTTTCAACATCGGTCACAGATGACGGAACGCAGATGATTATACGCGGCTTTAACAGCATACTTCCGCTTACCTTCCGGATAAACTCGGATATCATAGCTTCTGCCATTATATTGTCCGAGATAACGCCGTCAGCAAGAGGCTTTACTGCCACAATATACTCCGGCGTCCTGCCGATCATCTTATACGCTTCTTCCCCGACAGCAAGCACCTGTTTCTTTTTCTTATCGTATGCGACAACGCTCGGTTCGTTTATTACGATCCCTTTTCCGCCGATAGTGATGATCGTATTCGCAGTACCGAGGTCTATCCCTATATCTATCGCACTCATTCTCTACTTACCTCCAAGCCCCTCTTCCGCTATTCCGAGGAGCGCATCCCTGCTGTTTTCACATTGTCCTTCGGTAACGAGCTCAAGCAGATGTTCAAGCATATTCCCTATCTCCGCTCCGTTAAAACCGAGAGCCTTTAAATCATTTCCGTTCACAGCAAGCTGTTTCAGCGAGAAGCACTGATTTTCAGCAATTATCCGGCGTGCGGTCTCAGCTGCCGATCTGTATGTTTTTATCCTTCCGCTGAATTCCGGAGCCTTACCGTTATCGTCGGCAATATGCACTTTTATCATATCGAAAAACACATCTTCGCCGTATTTGTTCAGATAGCGTTTAATAAGATTTTCGCGGTCTTCTATAATAATATCATGGGTACTGACAAGCTGAACCACGCGTTCGGTGATCGCATTCCCATACCTTAAGCGGTGCAGGAAATCCTGCGCAATAACAGTGCTTCCGTCAGCGTGACCCTTGAAATGACCTATCCCGTCTTCTCCCATTGTGAAGTACAGCGGCTTTGCAATATCGTGAAGCAGCATAGTAAGGCGAAGATGCACTTCCGGCTCTATCGCAGTAACCGTTGCGATTATATGCTCCAGCACATCTCGGTTGTGGTATCTCGTGTGCTGCTCAAACCCCTTGCATGCAGCAAGCTCCGGCAGGAATACAGATATCACATCACAGTATTCCCGCAGAACGTCTCCGCAATCCCCGCAAAGCAGCTTATTCAGTTCCGAAGCAATACGCTCGCCGGCAATATTTCCGAGCAGATCTTTGTTACGATGTATGGAATCAGAAGTCTCTTTCTCTATCCTGAATCCGTAGCAGGACGCGAACCGGAGCGCACGGAGAATACGCAGACCGTCTTCATTGAAACGCTCGTCGGGATCTCCGATAGCACGCAGAATACCGTTCTTCAGATCTTCCCGTCCGCCGAAAATATCAACTATTCCGGTTCTTGGGTTATAAGCAAGGGCATTTACGGTGAAATCACGCCTTTTCAGATCCTCGGCAAGCTTTGTTGTAAAGCTCACGGAATCCGGACGCCGGTTATCGCCGTAATCGCCGTCTATGCGGTAAGTTGTTACCTCTATCGGCATACCGTCCGGGATCACCGTAACCGTACCGTACTTTATCCCGGTTTCGGCAGTTTTAATCCCTTCAAATACAGACAGTATTTCGTCCGGTTTTGCACTTGTCGTAACATCATAGTCTTTCGGATCTTTACCGAGAAGATAATTACGCACACACCCGCCTACCGCATACGCTTCAAAGCCATGTTCATTAAGCCTGTCAATGACGGTTATAACACTGTCGGGAAGACGAAACTCACTCATTGCTCATCTCTTTGATAATAATGTTTGCTTTTTCATAGATCGTTTCCGGCTTTTCTCCGACAAAGAACTCGCCGCACTCGTAAAGCAGCTTACCGTTTACCATAGTGCGCTTTACATTCTGCTTGCTTCCCGCATATACGATGTTCTTTGCGATATTGTTGAGCGGCTGCATATTGGGCTGATGAAGATCTATCTCGATTAAATCTGCCTTTTTGCCGACAGCAAGAGTATCACAGTCAGTAAGACCCATTGCAAGTGCGCCGTTCACACAAGCCATTTTCAAAACATCTGACGCGTCACAAGCTTCCGCATCGTATTCCTTTACTTTCTGGAGACCGGTCACAAGGAACATCTCGCGGAACATATCAAGGCAGTTGTTGCTTGCAGGTCCGTCAGTACCGATCGCTACCGGAATACCTTCTTTGAGGAACCGGCATATAGGTGCGACACCGCTCGCAAGTTTAAGGTTTGACGCAGGATTGGTAACTGCAAAGAGCTTCTTTTCCTTATAGATCTCAAAATCTCTTTCGCTCATCCATACGCAGTGATAACCGCCGCCGCCGTAATTGTACATTCCGATGCTGTCAAGGTATTCGGTAGGTGTCATTCCGTATCTTTCCTTGCAGCCTTCAACCTCGTTCTTTGTTTCAGAGCTATGAACAAATACCGGCAGCTTTCTTCTGTTCGCAAGATCCGAAAGCTGTTTCATAAGCTCCGGGCTTGTGGTGTATTCGGCATGAAATCCGAGATGATATGAAACGAGAGGATCAATAGCGTTTAACCTGTCATAATCCTTCTCCATCTGCTCTACGGAACCGCCGAAATTGTTCATGGAATCGCAGATAACAGTACGGAATCCGCTGTCAATGTTTGCATTTGCTATTGCATCGGTCTTCATATACATATCGAAGGACGCAGTTATGCCGCTTGTAAGGTATTCGAGTATTCCAAGCCTTGTAAGCCAGTAAACACGATCGGGAGTTAGCTTCGCTTCCATCGGAAATACACGGTTATAGAGCCATTCCTGGAGCGGAAGATCGTCCGCGAACGAACGCAGGAAAGTCATGGCGGTATGAGCGTGAGCATTCTTAAATCCGGGCATCAGCACATTGCCTTTACAGTCTATCTCCTTGTCAAACTCCCCGTCTTTGCAGTCCTTTCCGATATACGATATCTTATCGCCGTCAACGTGAAGTTCTCCCTCGGAAATACCAATACCGTCCGCCATTGTAAGTATTCTTGCATTGTAAAATCTTGTTTTCATTATTCTGCTCCTTTCACTATTTCGAGTTCTCTGCATTTCCACTTCTCGTCGAAATAACAGAAATCACTGATTTTTCCCGTATCTTTGAATCCAGAAGATAAATAGCAGTGCAAAGCCGGTTCGTTCTCATCAAATACACCGATAGTTACCTTTTTGGCTTTCATTATATCAAAAGCATATTGAAGCGCAAGCCCGGTCATTTCCTTACCGAGACCGCAACCGCGCCTTTCCGGAGAAATAATAACATATCCGAGTCTTACCGTATCTATATTTCCGGGTTCCGGAAAGCGTATATTTACATGCCCGGCTATTCCCTTTTCATCGTAAGCCGTGAAATGAAATACATCTTCCGCGCCGGGCGAATTGTCGTACTGATCGTTCAGATCATCGGCGGTGATAGGGTAACTGTCGAATCTGTCAGCACACCAGTATCTGAAGATACGCTCGTTTTCTATCCAGCCTACAATTTCCCCGGCATCACTTTTTCGGTATGGTCTTAACCGCAGCATTTCTTTCTCCTTTGTCAGATGTCCTTAAACAATTCAGCAAGACTTTCTGTATAAGGATATCTGCATATTCCCCTTTCTGTAACGATAGCTGTTATAAGCTCAGCGTCCGTCACATCAAATGAGGGATTATAACATTTGACAGAAGCCGGGGCCATTGGCTCTGTATAGAATTTGGTTTTGATCTCGTCCGGCTCTCTTTCTTCTATAACGATATCAGCACCAGTTTTGCAGTTCATATCTATCGTTGACGACGGACAGAAAACGTAAAACGGCACTCCGTAGTGTTTTGCGAGAACCGCGACACCGCTGGTACCTATCTTGTTTGCGGTATCGCCGTTAGCCGCGACCCTGTCACAGCCGACAAAGCACGCATTGATCTTTCCCTGCTTCATCACGATGCTTGCCATGTTGTCACATATCAGCGTAACGTCTATGCCCGCCTTGTCCAGTTCATAAGCAGTAAGACGCGCTCCCTGAAGCAGAGGTCTGGTCTCATCTGTGAACGCATGGAACGTGTACCCCCTTTCTTTTCCGAGCAGCAGTGTTCCAAGCCCTGTTCCATAGCATGAAGTAGCAAGCGGTCCCGCATTGCAGTGTGTAAGGATACCGTCGCCGTCCTTTACAAGAGTAAGTCCGTATTCCGAGATAGCTCTGCACATCTCGATATCTTCGTCCTGAATAGCGATGCATTCGCTTCTCATGGCCGAAAGCATTGCTTCTGTACCGTTTCCGCGGTTAACATGCGCGGCATTCTCCACACGGTCAAGTGCGTGCTTGAGATTAACAGCTGTCGGACGCGAGGAATTGATATAAACCGAGACATTATGCAGTTTGCTTAAGAACAGCTCCTCGTCTGTATCTCCGAACGAGTTTGCAATTACATACAGCCCCATTCCGGCGCAGATACCGATCGCGGGCGCACCCCTTACTTTCAGCTCATAAATTGCCGAATAGAAATCCTCCGGCAATGTAAGCGAAAGATGCACGGTTCTGTTCGGGAGCTGTGTCTGATCTATGATAACAACGCTCTTTCCGTCATCTGAAAGTACAACATTCTCCGGTTTCATAAGTTCCATTCCTTTACAGAGATCTGTGGATATTGACGATAGAAGAACGTATAAGCTTCTTGAAAAGCGGAGCAGCTTTATCTGCAGCCTCTATTACTTCCGCATGAGAAAGCGGGTTATCTGTCATTCCGCATGCAAGGTTGCTTACGCAGGATATGCCGACTATCTTCATTCCCATGTGGTTAGCAGCTACCGCTTCACAGCTTGTGCTCATACCGATAGCGTCCGCACCGAGATTTCTGCACATTCTCACTTCTGCGGGTGTCTCGAAGTTAGGACCTGTAAGCTGAATATAAACTCCCTGCTTTATATCTATACCAAGTTCACCGGCAGTTTTCAGCACAATATCGCGCAGATCTTTATCGTAAATCTCATGCATATCCGGAAAACGCGGTCCAAGCTCGTCAAAATTTGCTCCGATAAGCGGACTCGGCACAAAATTCATTATCTGATCGGTAATAAGCATGAAATCTCCTGCCTTGAAACTTGTGTTGCATCCTCCGCTTGCATTTGTAAGAAACAGCACCTTTGCTCCCATAAGCTTCATCAGCCTTGTGGGCAGCACAACATCAGACATTTCGTAACCTTCGTAATAATGCACTCTTCCCTGCATAATTACTACCGGAACGTCCTCTATATATCCAAATACGAATCTTCCCTTGTGTCCGGGGACTGTTGACTGCGGAAAGCCTTCGATATCCTTGTAGTCAAGAACTGCTTTTACGTCGATCTCATCTGCAAGCGCTCCGAGTCCGGAACCGAGGATAAGAGCTATTTCCGGAACAAAGTCAATTTTTTCTTTGAAGCTTTTGCAGCATTTTCCGAGTTTTTCCTGCGGTGTCATATTTTTACGTCCTTTCATAAAAAATATAATTTATTATATCATATTTTCCTTAATATTTCAAGACACTTTAGCATCAAAAACCCCGGCATTTTTCGTGCCGGGGTTGTGATTATCTTACAATTGCCTCTTCCGGAGTCCTTGCATACCTCGCTTTCAGAGCGCGTTTGTTGTTGTACATACGCTCATCTGCGATCTTATGGATCTCTTTGAGTGTCTTATTCTCTGTCTTATCGTTCTGATAGTATGCAACGCCGTGTGCAATACGCAGATCAAAGGGTTTATCCGGATTGTCATTGAACTTATCGATAGCCCGGTTGAATTTGATTATAGCGTCCTCAAACTCTATGGGCGCATGGTCTCCGGAGAATAATGCAACAAACTCGTCGCCGCCTGTACGATAGCAGTTGCCGATAGTGCCGAACGACTTTTTGATGATGTCGGCAGCCGTCTTTATCAGCAGGTCACCCGCTTCATGTCCCTTTGAATCGTTGATGACTTTGAGGTTATTAACATCGAACTGAACTATGCCTATGTAACGATAGTTGTGCTTCTTGAATTCAAGATCGTCAAATTCAGATTTGAAAGCAGCAACATTACCGATACCGGTATTCGCGTCAGTAAAGGCTATCTTTCCTATTCTTCCCGCCTGTACCCCAAGCTTTATCATATTCAGAAGCTCATTGAATCTTGAAACGAGGGTAAAGCCGGAAACGATATAAAGTCCGATGCAGGTAAATGCAAGATCGTTGCTCCCGGCAGGAGTTCCGAGGTAGATTATAATATCTATCAGCGAACAGCCGATAAATATATATACGGAAACATAGTCGCGTCTCTTTCTCGGAGTGCCGGAGCAATGCGTTTTTACCATAAAAACAAGCAGTTCTTCGACAATGACTATACCGCTTATGACCACCAGAATGAAATAATACAGTCCGATGTCTATAAATGTAGTAATACCGGTCATTGCAAGTATAACAACAACAAGGAAGCAAAGCGCAGAAACTGCGGAAAGTATCTTTACAGGCAGGTAATGCTCGGTAACAAAGAACGTGTCTATGAACAGAAGAAATGCAGGCAGCGCCGCAGACAGGAATATACGCTGACTGCTCTCAACATAGATGATATTGCTGAAAATGATATGCGCACTCGGGGTATCGAACATCATACCCAATGCGATAAACACAAGAAAGATCCCGTAAAATACACTGCTCAGCCAGCTTTCAAGCTTCTTGCGGGTGAAAAGTCCGAAGATCACCAGTGCAATACCGATAGCCAGAAACAGAACACCGGAAACGGTTGGAAACAGACTTACGAAGAAAAGCCTTTTGACGATATCCTTTTCCGGTCCCGATACAAATGTGCCTATACCCGCTCCGCCGGATAATTTGGTACGGTATATCTCAAGCTTTATATCCTTCTTGCCGGCTCCCGGAACATTCACAAGGATATAGTTGTCAAATCCCGGAATACTGTCAATAACACCGTTGGAAGCGGTTTTGTGAAGAAGTACTCCGTCTGCGAAAATGTTAACCACAAGATTTCTGGAGTGTATATATATCGTTTCTCCGTCTTCCCGGAACGTTTCGGTTTTGTCTACAATTAACGGTTTGTCAACCGAAAGCTCACTGTCGGTATCTATCATACCGTTTATATTCATCATTATCCCGTCTTTGTTCTTCCAGTTGTACGAGAAGTCCGAAAGACCGGATTTATCGGAATTGAAATTGATATCGGAAGGAGTAAAGCCGAAAAATAAAGAGGCAGACAAAGCCATGACTGCGATCACAGCAATGCCAATGCCCATTATAAGCCAAAGCTTACTGTCACTATCGTTCATAGCTCCACCTCCCCACATTACGGTACGGCGACAGCAGATGTCGGTTCCGATATAATCATTAAATATTATTCTATCATAAAAATATACAAATTGCAAGAGATTTAAGCAAAAAATATAGTAAAAGAAGTGTTGGAATGTCAATGATATGTTACACTCAACAAACAAAAATAAGGCATGATGTTTGCAGATGCGCTCTCCGCCAATAAAGAGGAGCCGTAGGCGACGAATTATTGGCGGAGAGCGCCGGCACG
>Ga0256405_10000816_pt1 | contig 95305 bp, 67 predicted proteins | sample RumenRJG_02DNA_FD_189096 | JGI IMG/M metagenome (GOLD analysis project Ga0256405, IMG submission 189096) | Bovine rumen microbial communities from Lethbridge, Alberta, Canada - RJG_02 | ecosystem: Host-associated > Mammals > Digestive system > Stomach > Rumen | place: Canada: Alberta...
TACGGGGTAAGGGGAAGGTGTCTGCATACAAGTAATGTCAAGCGTTTCTAAGCCCAGAGTCAGACAGAATCGTCACAAGCAAGGGCTAAATCAGACACTCGAAAAAATATCTGCGGATTTTAGGTAAATCAGAAAACAAATACACTTATTATGAAGAAATATATTCGTAAAGCTTTGATATTGTTTGTAGCATGTATTGCAATATACGCTACATTGGATTTCATATTTCGCGAGCTAAGACCTGTAACCTATTATCTAGGTCAAGGAGTCGTTTTTACGGCTTTAGTAATCGTTCTCGACTATTTTGAGGATAAGCGCCGGAACTCAAAGAAGAACAGGTAGCCCCTTCAAGAAGAAGCAGAATTAAATCCCAATTTCCACAACAAACCATCTAATGAAAAAGGTAATATTCATCCTGTTTGCTCTTGTTTTGTTTTCGTGCCGCCAATCATCAAACCAGTCGGCCCCGGAAACATCTACAAGCGATTCTGTAGAATTGAAGAAGCAGGAAGCATGGGAATCGGCACACAGGCTTGACAGTGTTGAAACCCTACTGGCGGAGGAAAAGAAAGAGTATGATGCTGAGGCATCCGCTTCCGACAAACCTGCGAGACAATACAGCGAGCATGAGTTGAACGCCATCATGGACACGATTGGGCAGCGGCTCAGCAAGTGCAAAGAACTGTCTAGCTGCATCAGCAGTTATTGTGTGGTGGCTAACGGCATAGAGGTGAACTTCATCTATAACACCGCAGAACGCCGTCGGCTGTTCCGCCAGAAAGTCTACGATGCACCCATCCTGAAATTTGTAGGTCCTGAATCTCCCATACGGATGTCGAAGACTGGCGTAAGCGATACGCTGGGCATCAGCATCCGTCCTACCCAAGACGTTTTCCCTCTTACAGCCGAGGCCGTCACCTTTATACTCAGGAACAACAGCGACAGCGAACTGGCTTGTGGTGAATATTGCGAGATAGCATTTCTTGATGCCGAAGGTGTCTGGCGCAAACTGCCCCGGAACGAAATCGTCAATGACATAGGCTATGAGGTGCGGCCCAATGGAAGCAGGACGGTCAGCGGCAGACTCAATCCCAAGGCATTCCCCACGCCAGCCACCCGCTACCGTTTCTTCTATCCCATCACGCATAACGGGAAGAACATTATGCTCATAGCAGAATATGAAATGAGATGACATGGGAGGTTAGGGGTGCTACTACTATCCTTGCAGTACAATAAAAGCAGTAGGGTTTCCGTTTTTATTTATGGATATAACTTAAAATATAATGAAGAGAAACGTTATCATATTAGCAATGCTTGCAATGCCGTTGATTGGCAATGCACAACGAGAAGTAGGTAGTTGGACACTGACGCCAAAAGTTGGTATCAACATCGCCAAGTTGACAGATCCGGACATCTATGTCGGCATTGACGGGGAGAAAATGGAATACACCAGCAAGGCTGGGCTTGTGGCTGGTGCAGAATTAGAGTATCAGCTGCGCGAAAGGTTCAGCCTGTCGGGTGGACTCCTTTATTCCAACCAGGGAACGAAGATGAAAGACAATTCACAATTCCATAACTCTTCATCCACGCTGCATTACCTTAATATCCCCTTGACGGCAAACTTCTACATCACTCCCGACTTTGCCTTTCACTTGGGCTTACAGCCAGGCTTTGCACTGAAGAAGCACATCCATGAGGAAATGCTTGATGAACATGGCAACTGGACTGTGACATCGAGCGATGACACCTGGTTCAAGACCTTTGACCTCAGCATCCCTATTGGCCTGTCGTACACGATAGGTGCCATACGGATAGATGCCCGCTATAACCTCGGCCTGACGAACGCTACAAAAATTGATGCAGTCAAGATTCACAACAGGGTCGTTCAGTTGACCGTTGGGTACAGATTTGAGCTATAACAAGGAATAGCCAAGATATGAAGAAAACCATCATCACCTTCCTAAATGTTGTGCAACACGCGTTTTTAATTAAAAAAGGAACGATGAAATATTCTCTTGTCATTATCTTCGCAACGTCACTGCTGGCTGCCTGTTCCAACAATGACGAAATCACTGTGACCCCTGACCATCCTCACACGTACCTCAATACAGGAAAACTACTCTCAATGGACGGCGGTAACGAGCACCTCGCATTTTCCTACGACTCAGAGGGAAGGGTCGCCTTTGCAGAACGAGTTGATTCCGGGTCGTTCCTTGTGAAGCAGCAAGCCGATTACCTCTACGACAATGATTGCATCTACGTCACGTTCCGGGAGTTCGCCCAACTACCAAACGGTGAGCACGATTCCAACTATACACGCGATTTCTGCCATTACGACACTCTCTTTCTTGCCAATGGAAGGGTAGACAGCTTGGCTGGCCATAGACCGTCATCAAGACATGTGCAAGCGAACCGATTCTTTTTCAAATTCCACTACAACGAGCAGGGCCAACTCATCTCCATAAGGAACGACAACTTCAATTATATTTATCAGGACAAAATAAATGAAACGCCTTGGTACACGGAACTATACACGCTGGAATGGCAGGACGGGAACATCACGAGACGAACCTGCACCATTCCACAGCAAAAGAAGACGATGATATGGAACTATTGCTATTCTGAATTGGTTGGCACAATGCCAGGCAGCGACCCCAGAGGCATCTTATTCGACCTCATGCCGCTCTTCTCTACTGGTTTCTTTGGTTTCGAACCGTACAACTTGCCATTAAGCATAGAATCTGACGAGATTAAAGAGCAGATAGGCTACTTGCTTGACGAGCAGCAAATGGTCTTTCATGTGAAATCTACAGTTAACTTATCTGATGGATTACCACAACTATATGACTATCAAATCAAGTGGCAGAGTTTGTCCGTTCATTAGGCATAAATTTTAATTGCGGGATATGAGATGGGAAGACATAGGTTAGTAATATGAGAAATGACATTTATGAAACATTGGGGAACTATATTAAATTTCGTGCACTTTGCATTTATCTGTTTGATTATATGCGTAGCAGTGTGGATGTTGAGTGGTGACATTCAGAATTGGATGAAACTTGTCATTTATGCCATAACATTTGCAATACTTTTCCTTCTTATCCGTTACATAAAAAAGAATAAGAGTGAAAAGACGTGAGGTGTTTTTCTTAGTGCTCATGGTCTGTGCATTACAAGCCAATGCGCAGACAGAGCAGGACGACAAGGGAATCTTGTCGGGGAATGATGCTGCCCTACAGACTATGGGATTTGTCAACCACCTGATGATAGACTCGGCGAAGTATGCCATTGATGCAATGAAGCCGAACTTACTGCCGACACCTACGGAAAGTTCCGGACTTTCTTACCTGAATACCTATAAAGACAAAGCGACGCATGGCATAGTGCTTACTCGACAACATACACCAATGGGCGTAAACTCATTTAACCTATGGCGTAGAGGACATCTTAGTATCAGCGGCGCAACAAATCAGATGCCTGGGCTGATGGACTTTCAGATTAGTTCACTCTCGCTGCATCAGGATTTCGGACGATTGCAACTGTCAGCCTCGGCTACAGCCAACAAATACTGGATGCCGATGCAGAGCACACTCTACACTCAATATGGCTTTGGTGGTTCTGTGGCTTACACCGTCAGCGAGGCTGTTACGCTCCATGCCTACGGCCAATACTACGCGAATAATCCCATCGTAGGTCCTGCTTTTAGCCCCTACGTCAGCACCACGGCCTACGGAGGCTATGCCGATGTGCGTATCAATGACTATTTCGGCTCCAATGTCGGTGTGCGTAGATACATCAATCCCATGTCAGGCCGATGGACGACCGAGCCCATCGTCACACCTTATATAAAGGTAAAGAAATCAAGGATAGAGTTTCCCGTCGGCAGTCTGCTTAAGACACTCATCTGGGGCGACCGCGATAATCCCCTCCGTTTCCAACCAAGACCAATGCCAACACCGCAACCCAAAAAGTAAATATCGTAGAAGAAGAAAATAGCATAGTAACAGAATAGAGTCTGCTACTATGCTATTTTGCTATTATCCAGAGTGGAGGTTATTAAAGTCTTTGCCGTGTTCCTTGATGAATGCAAGAATCATGGCGTTTACTAACTGCCGGATGTTGAGTTTTGCATCCGACTCGAACTTTATCCGCTCCACCTCTTTCTTTACCTCACGAAACAGCCAGACACATTCGCCATGTTCTGAGACATTTTTGAATTCCTCCAAGTAGTGTGTGAACCGTTGCCATTCGGTGACATCGGCTGATATATCCGCCACAGGATTGGCTCTCACCTGTTTGGTGAGATCGCTCATGCCGCCTTTGGGCAATTCGATAGAAATTTTATTCTTTCCCATATCGCTTTGTCGATTAGTAACAGACTCACATTATCGCAGAATAGATTTCACGATATAGCGGAAACACTCATAGACAGCATGTTTCAGCGGCAGGGGAACAGTGTAGGTGTTGACTCGCTTCATCTGAGCACGATAGCCGACAGGCGGGGCAATGATTCCACTTCTGCTGAATTCTTCATCCATCTGTCGCCACTGCTCCTGTTCCTCTTGCGTCCCCATGCGGGCATCCACTTTGTTCGGCACAAAGAAGATTTGGGCTTTCATCTGTGGATTGAGCTGGCGGAGGCGGTTAACGACCTGAATAAATGTGCGGGTGGAGGTCAACGACTTTGGCTCGTACTCATACGGACAGATGATGTAGTCGGCATAGATGAACATCGGTGCCAGACCGTCGTCCTTGATGGTGCCTGGGGCATCGAAAAGCACAAAGCCGTCCTGCGATTGCGCATTCTCCATCAACATCTGCATTGTCTTGGGGTCACTGACCTCAAACGGCTGGATGCTGTACGGTTCCTCTTCCCCAAAGGTCTGCCTGTCCTGCTCTCTTTGCAGGGTGGCAGACTGTTGGAGGTCGGTGTCGATGATGCAGACATCTTTCCTCCAATATGCCAGATAGTCTGCGAGAAGGATGCAAAGCGTGGACTTGCCCACACCACCCTTCTGATTGGCGAAAACAATGATTTTGTTATTCTTCGATTTCATGATTCTACTATTTTGTTATTTCTCACAAATGTTAGTGTGCTATTCACACGAGAGCATGGAGCGGCGGTTAAAATCGCTCCAGCTTTCTGCGTTCCTCCCTGGCAATGCTGTCGGCCTTGTGCTTCAAGGCCTTCTCATAGTCGGAAACAGTGTTCTCGATGTAGTTAATACGGTCTCTGTCATACTCGTCGTAAGCATCCTCCAGATACTGTACGGCACGAGGTGCAGCACCCACAGCCTTGATGAAGCGATACTTCATCTGCGTCTGCTGAAGTTCTCTTATCTGCCTCTTCTGGATGGTGGTGAGGCAGATAAACAGCGAGAAGATGACAGTGAACAGAACGTAGACAACCCAAATCCAATAGTGGCGCTTGTCGTGAATCCAGCGGAAAGCCCTGATGGGCCATACCTTTGTAGCCCAATAGGGACGCTCGGCCAGGAGTTCGTCACACTGCTTCTTGGTCTCAGCATAGTCATTATACCACTTGTTCACTGTAGCCCTGACCGCTCCAATCCTCTTTTCGTGGTCTGCCAAGGTTATCACGCTCTCGGAGGTCTGTGGATTAGAACTGGCAGTCTCTATATTGCCCAGTCTGCCATCTATGCCATCCATTTTCTCACTTAATTTGGCAGAAGTTTTCTTCTGCTCATTGCCCTGCTCGATAATCTCTGCGAGCATGGTCTCAATTTTGTCAAATGAATCCATAGTTTTAATCATTATTTTTATTTGTTAATACTATCGGCGTAAGCCGCGACGTTTCTTGCGGCGTATGCCATATTCATCAATGTAATAGTCATCACCCAAGTCCTCTGTATATGAGCCTCCGGCACTGCTGCTGATACCGTCAGATGATGCTATCGGGGCTGTCATTGCAGACACGGCACCAGCTACAACACCTGCAGCGATACTGGTAACGGCAGAGGCGGCAGAGTTGGCTACGCCCAAAGCTGTTGATGCTACGTCTGATACTATATGGGCGGTATGTCCCAAAGAGTCATGGCTGACTGAGGCTTGCTGCTGATGCGTACCGACACCAAATCCTTGTCTCTGTTGGCGACTAGAATAAGCGAACTCATACTCATTGCTATCGGTGCGGCTTCCGTTTGTATGCAGACGGTGGTTTGCCATCTGTGCATTCCTTGTCAGTTCTGTACTGATTTTACTGAAGCTGAACTTACGATCAACCTTAGAACCATTGAAATGCAAGCCATTCTTCTCGAAAGTGATGCCTTGAATGTCGGATGTGCTGCCACGACGGATAAACTCCATACTGATGCCCTGCTTTTTCAGTACCTCTTCCAACTCCTTCCAGTTCTTGCAACGGGGAACGGCATCCACAAGTGCATCGTATATCTGATATTTCACGGCATCGGCCCCACGTAGCCGTTCACGGTGAACGTGGTCTTTGCCCTGCGCCATGTGCAGGCCGTACTTCTGAGTGAGTTCCTTGCATATCTTAGCACTTCGGATGCGGTCGTTCTTGTCAGAGATAAGATGACCGTCGTTGTCAATGCGGTTGAAGACAAGGTGACAGTGGGGATGCTCTCGGTCGTAGTGGCGCACGAGGATATACTGCGTGTTCTGGATATGCATCCGACGCATATAGTCGTCAGCAACCTTGCACATCAGATTGTCGTCAACCTTGTCAACATCTTCTTTTGAGAAGTCGAGTGAGATATGTCCCACCATGTTCTTGACATCAGGACGAAGTTGGGCCTGCAGACGGAAGGAGTTGATGATGGAATGCTTGTCCGTGGTCAGCACGCCTTTCGCATCCAACAGCTTTGCGTCCTTCTTCTCCTGAGTTACATAGCGGACGGCACCGCCGAAGTCATGTCCCTTGGTAATCTTTGCCATCATGGAGTATCTGGTTTATAAGGTTACTGACTTGCATGGCATTTTCATGATACATGTCTGCATCCTTATAGTAGCCATACTTGTTTGCCTGATGGGCCAGCTGGTTCATGTTGTTACCCATGCCCGCCAACTGGCGATAGATTTCCATCTGTTCGGGTGACAGTCGTGCAATGACCTCCCCCGTCAGGATTTTCTGACGCTGGTATTCTGTCATCGACAACCCCGCACGCTTGGCCTGTGCCTTCACCCAGAAGTAGTTCTTGGTGTCAAGATGCACAGGCGGCAAGGCGTACTTTTTCTTCTCGGTCACGGCCAGTCTTGGTCGTCCACCTTTATTCTTGTTCTCATTCATAACCATACACCTTATTATATATGTAAGTGAGACCAACGGGATGCTGACTGCTCGCCATCGGCAGGGAGCAGGGGTTTTGAGTCGCTCAAAACATAAACTTGCTCCCTACAATTAAATGGCTTTCCCTGCAATATGTCGACGAGAGCGTCAATGTGTGTCGTACACCCTTTGGAAAGGTCATCGGTCAGCAAATCAGCGATGTCGATTTTTGCTTTGCGTTGTTCCGAAATGGCCACCTGTTCCAGATAGTCGCAGACTTGGATATGCCAGCCTTTTACATTGAGTTCATCAGCCCGCTTACGCCATTGGCTATAAGTCTGCCCGTCAGTGTCGGTGTCAGGGAACAAAATTACTTTTTGCTCCTTGACAGCACTCATGCGTTCATCTTGCAAGTTCACTTTGGAGCCAGTAGCCATCCATAGAACATTGGGAAAGCAGAGCGAACAAATGACTGCCGACTTCTCACTCTCGACAATGCCGATAACTTTATCAGCGTTCGCAGGGTGACGCAGCAGATGCTCACCGAACAGCGTTTGTTTGATAACATAGTCAGCCTGCAACTTGCCGCATCTTGAAAGTTCCTTGGGGATGCTCAATGGCGTAACCGACTTGTCACGATGTCCGTCAGCCGAGTAAGTCATCACCTTGCCCATACGCACAACATCGTCCTTGTCTATATACCAGAAGATGACATGCCCGTCTCTCGTAATTCCCAGATGGTATGCGTTGACCACGGCAACGAGTCTGTCAACATCGGAAACCAATGTCTTCAAATAGGACACCAAATCTGAGCACATATTCTTGTCAAGGCTTCTGGTGACATACTCCCTATGGATAGCGATAGGCGTAGCCATCCGAGGATGGTGGTTGATGACTGTTGCAATGGGGTGAGCACATTCAACATCGTCCTTGATATAGAATCTGTTGGTGTCTATACCATGTTGGCGGCACATGTAAATAAATGATGCAATGCCCACCTTATTATTAGTGTGGAGCGCATTGGTAAACTTCCGATTGTTCTCTGCCTCATTGTACTTGCTGCTGAGTCGGCTGATACTCTTGAACATGCTGCGCCCGTCCTCGCCAAGATTGGAGAGGGCAAAGGCTCCTTTCGTCCAATCATCGAACGACTCAAACATATTGATGCCCCGTGTGACGACTTCGTTCACCAAGGCCTGATAATCGTATCTATCCATTCTTCTGCTTTTTGTTTTCGAAACTCTGAATCAATTTGGTGACACTCGACTTGTCCTTGTAGCCGAGTTTCTTGGCAATCTCCTCATAGGTATGGCCTTCCTCCTTCAGTTGGATGGCCCGCTGATACTTGGCTTCCCTGCTGGTATCTACCGGCACAAGATTCTCGAACGGCACTCGCTCGCCTGTCTCTTTGAATGTCAGGTGCTCGGAGAAATGTAATTTGACGGACTCAGACTTGTATTCTGCAGACAGGTAGTTTCCCTTAACGCAGCACAGATGCTTGTAAGACACATCTGATATGTCGCTGCGCAATTCAAGCACCAGACGCATCTTCGCCTCAAAAGCCTGGCTGCCTAGAAGATTATGTTTTGAGGGAATGAACATCTCCGTCCGCTTCCCGCAGTGATGCAGGAAAATGACAAGACACTTGTGACGAATGGCAAGCTGAGAATACTGCATCAAGAACTGGCGTACTTGGTTACCCTCGTTCATACTGCCTATATAGAGGTCAGAGAAACAATCCACAATGATAAGATCTGCCGGTTGATGAGTAAGCCGTCTGTCAAGGTCGGCCACAATGTCCTCACTGTCGAACATGAAACGTAAGCTTCGTAAGGCCGTAGGGCTGATGCGCATATCTTGGTTCTGCCTTCCTATAAGGTAGGCATTGGCGGTTTCATCATCCTCTGTAGATACGTAGATAGAACTACGATGTCCTGCATTGAGTCTCATTCCGAGGAACGTCTTTAATCCTGCACATACGGACATGGCTAACTGGCGAAGGAAAGCAGACTTTCCCGTGTCGGAGCTTCCGGCTAGGCACACAAGCCCAGACTTGGGCAAAAGTGGTTCCAGAAGTGTTGGAATCTCCTTGATGTTCTGATTCAGAAGCATCTCACCCGTGATTTCATCTGGAAATAATAAATGGTTATTCATATCATTTCCTATTTCGGTTATATTTTGCCAACTTGCCCGATTTGATCAACAGGGCGACATCCTTCTTGGGATAGAGATTCTTGCGTCCGACCTTCTTACATTTCAGGATGCCAGACTTTTCAATACGCCAAAGAGTAGGATACTTGATATGTAACAGTTCACACATCTCGTCACGATCATAGAAGCCATCATCTTCAGGCTTCTCCACAAGGTTTCCGATGTTTTTCTCATTGAGGCATCGGTTTACAGTTCTATAGATAATGTCCTCGAACTGCTCTTCGTTTAATACTACTATATTTTCCATAAATCTTTTGAAATTAAAATTCTGGCTGCAAAATTATTCCAAAAAATTCAAGGAAACAAAAAGGGGAAACGGACTACGTCCGCAACATATTGAAAGACAATACATTGCGGACGCAGCAGGGGAAATGATCAGGGGAATGCGAGGGGATAGATTCCCGCTAAAAACTCATTGTATTAAGAAATAGAACTCTTTTTCAAGCCCTTTTGTGTCTTTCAACTTCGATGGTTTGTACTCAGGATTGTACTCACAGCCAACAATCTGACAGAAATATTTGTACCAGTCGCTAAAAGAGTGTGGTTTCAATCTCTGATTCATTTTATCGCTATTATAAATGAGGTGGGCTATTCTAGCATATTCCAAAACACTTCTTGTTTTGGCCCTATCAGTCAAACTATCTTCAAGTTTCTCGTAATAATTGATGTTGCCTTGCCCAACGCCTTTGAAGGGAGCAGTGAAATGTTCAGCAAATTCTTTCGGAAGATGATAACTGTTTATCTCATTTCGTAATGATTCCACCTTCTCCTTGAAATCGTTTTCAAGATCAATAACTGTCGGCATCTTGCCAAATTCATCCATTAAAAGGTCTGCATTGTAGAGGATTCTACGTTTTATTTCTTTCTTCTGTACATCATTGAACACTCTACTGTCAAACGAGTCAGTCAGGAGATTGACGCAATAGATGTATTCAAGTCCTATGCGACATAAGAATCCTTCGTATCTCTCGGCATTACTTGGGTGAGTGATACCATATTTCACAAGCAGGTTCAAATAGGTAGCCTTTATTTTCTTGATATTGCACAACTCCGACATGTTGATGGTGTATTTCAGGAAGTCGTCGCCAATCATGTTTAGAATTACTTCAAGATTTACATAATTGCTATAGTAAAGGGCACGAACCTCTTCATTTACCTTCTTCACCTTCACATACATGTCATTATGAACTATTTTGGTTGACATGAACGCATAGCGCTTATAGTATTCAATAAACTGCTGCTCTATATCTACCTTTTGCTGGGCGGTCATTGATTTCAATTCCGACTCGCAAGGGAAGTTTTCTGGCATAAAGCCCATATCCTCAACAGTTACCTTTACCTCCTTCAGATTCGCTACAAATTCATCCCATAAGGGTGTTCCTATTGTCATAATGTGTTATCCTATTTTTATTATTTAACAAAGCAAGTAGAATTAGTGCTCCAAAATCAATATACCAATGAAGTAGTTATCTTCGTTTTAACTACTACAATAAACTCTCAAATCTGCATTACATACTTCAAAAGCATAGTTTTTGACAACACCAAGAAGCTGCAAAATGTCAGGAGATGCCGCTGCATCAGCCTTACTAAATCCAGGTTGCACAATATGAAGATTTACTCTCACCCTTTTACTGATAGCAGCCTCTTGTGACAGCTGTTGCATAAGCTCCATACTTCCTTTCAAAATCCTGTTTTCGCCTTTTGCAGTATGGGTGGCACGATATATTAGACGATGGAACAGGTTCATTTCCACATTCTTCCATTTCAGACTTTTCTGAGCTTGGCCACACACTTCGTAAAAATTATCTATTCTCTGAGATGTTCTTGCATCATGGGCAAACTTGAGGTGGTAGAGATCAACGTATATATTGCTTTCATCATGATTTACACCCACAATATCTGCAACTTCACCGCTGCCGTCATCGTCAAACACCAGCTCATACTGGTCATTAATTCTCTGCCACATATAATACTGTATGCTGTCATGTTTGTGTGGCCAATCCATTGACTCTGTAGATAATGTTACTCCTTGCCAATCATAATCTATTAGTTCTTCAATTGGGAATAGTGTTATAGCCTCATTGCGTAATTCCACTAAATTATTTGCATAGAGCATAGCTCCATTAGCAAAGAAAAACACAGGAAAGCGTTTCTCTGTATTGAAATATTCAACTATATCACCAAATGGAATATGTCCTCTTCTGAAGACTATGTTAGGACCATTCACTTTTTCCACATGATATCGATAAATGGTCAAATCTCCCTGAATTTCCGATGAATAGGAAATTCTATACTCTGTAGTGCTCTCTCCGTATGATAGTTGAAAATGAATATCCGCAGGTAAATTATTAAGATTCCATTCCTCTTGCACTATTTCAAGAGAAACATCAAACAGATAAATGTCTTCGTCTACACCCTCGATGGAAAGAATTTGGTCGTAATTGACATTCTTGTACATATCATCATCCCAGTCAATCGCCACAGGCACTGCTTGAGGACAACGATTGACGGGATGAACACGTAAAGTATGCCTAAATAGTTCGTTTGTATCGATAGTGTTATCTTCTATCAACTCTCCTATATGATGGCTCCAATCTTTGAATGACAAGAGGTTCCCTCGACGATAACTCCATACTTTCCCGCTTTTGGAGCAACCGTGTGTTGTTCTATCACCTTGATAGATGCCAGATGCAAAGATGTTGTTTTGTGTAAGTTGTCCTTGAGCGGCCTCTGAAAGACCATTTTCAACATCACGTCCTACATATGACTTGAAAGAAATATCTCCAGCAATGGCCTTCCTTCCTCCGAAATTCTGTACAAGTATTCGCTTCAATCCGTGAAAGGAACGGAACATCACATCACCATCTATCTTAGTTTGCTTCTCGCCAAACAATGTTTCTACCAATTTATCAAAAGATGATCCATGCATGGAAGAATTAATATAAAGGTGTTGATAGTTTCCTGCATCATACTTATGAAGCAAGATAACATTCCATGTTCTATTCTGTATTCCCTCGAAATTAGTCCAATCCACATTTTCAATGCTTCCTAGAATAATAACCATCATATCGCCAGCATCATTGACACTCCCAAAACGATAATCATAATCCTTCTCTGTGAAAATGTTTTTCCAATTATCAGGAATCCAATTAAAACGATTTAATCGATATATCACAGTACTAAGAGCGGGATTGATACTCTGGAATGGAATATTCGCCTCATTCAAATCTGGAAAATCACTAAGTAACTCATCGAAAGCTTGCTGTTCCTGAGTAGTTCGGTCATTAAGACCTGGTATGATGATATTCCAGTCAGCATCTTTCAAATACAAATCTCGGATTTCATTCGCCATAGGAGGATAGGCCATATTTGTCACAAAACTTGCTTCTCCAATACTATCATCAGCTGTGCGTGTAAAACGTCCGATAAACTGAAGGGTAATAGGAAGGCTTTGCTTTTCGTCATGAATGGCGGCAACTTTTAATTGCGGCAGGTCAAACCCTTCACCAAGCATGTTAACACAAACAACGATCTGATGCTCTCCACGTTTTATTTCTTCTAGAATACGGCTTTTCCCTGTCGTTGTGCTGTGGATCACAATTGGGTGTAAATCCTCATGGTTCTGGTAACATGCAAATACTTGCTCTGCACGATTCTTATCCTTGCAACGAGCCATCAAAATATGGTTCTTACCTAATTCATTACGATCTCGTCGTAAAATCTCTATTGCCCTATTAGCAATAGCCTGATCCGCATTGTTTTTGTCTATCTCATAAACGGGACTAAAGTTGATTCGCTGATAATACCCTTGCTGCTGAGCTGCTTTCAAAGAGAATGAATAGACATATGTACCCTTTAATTTCCTTCCATCGTTACGGAATGGTGTTGCAGTAAACTGTGTAATTTTTGTACGGTCAAAACCTTCCAAGAAATCACTCCAAGACGGGGCTTCTGAATGATGAGCTTCATCCACAAAAACATGAGTAATACTTCGATGGAGCAAGTCCCTAATTTCTTGTGTTGTTTTAATGAGCAATGCCATAGTAGTAACAACGACATTAGAATGCTCAAGGATTTCTTCCCAATCATTCGCATCATCAATTCCATTATCAATGATAGCAACGTATGGGTCTTTACAATTATTCGATACTATTCCAAATTCATGCAGTTTACCTAGCGTTATGAATTTCCCAGAGATTTGATCACGTAGTGCATCACTTGGAACTGTGACGAGTAATTTCTTACACTGGCTGGCAACCATTATACCCAACATGGTCTCTGTTTTGCCAGTACCTGTTGGCATGACGATAGTGGCCCTGTCTTTTCTAGAATGTTGTGATGAAAGCCATGCGTGAATAGCACCTGCCTGCGGTTGACGTAACCCATTTAGTCCGGCATCTCTATCCTCTTCTACATATGTAAACTTACCACGCCATGATAGTGCAACCTCATCGGGAGTAAGAGCATCATTGATTATGGGATGCTTTAGCCATCTAATTATTTTTAATACTCCTGCTGTAAAAGAAGTTTCCGTTGGTTTGCGATTGACAAGTATTGCGTAAGGACAATCTTCTGGAATATTGTCTTGGGGATTGGAAGTAAACAATATCCGTTTCTCTTCCTGCTCAAAAATGAAAGGTGTTCGACTTTTAATGTTTGCAACATTAGTATTATCAAGAACTATATTATCTTGACCATAGCATCGACAAACTGTATTCTTCTTAACACAGTAGATTTTTTTTGTGATATTTGGTGGAAGAGTTAACATTCTTTCAAAACGCTCTCAAATTTCTAATTATTTATATGTGGTGAGACTTCTTGAAAAAGGCTAATTAAAGTCCAATTCAATATTGGGTTTCATGTCATTTAGTGTTTTAAACGAAAGAAGAGACTTGTGCTGCAAACGGCCAACAATTATCGATGGGGCAGTATTGAACTTTTCAGAAAAGCGCAAAACGGATTCTTTTGTAAAATGCGCTTGCCTTACTAATTCTTGCTCTTGCTTCGAGTCCAATAAGGTTTCTGAGGCGAATTTGTCCGCTTCTTCTTCCTTTTCCTTTTGATATGTTGAGTAATCGATATCTTCCAAGAAAATATCTTTCTTCCCATGGAGAAGTATATGACCTATCTCATGAAAGAAGTTGAACCAAAAACGATCCTGAGTTTTATAACGACCACTCAGCTGAATGCATGGAACATTTTGGATCCATCTCGTAGCACCGCTGATAGGAGCTTTTGGCAGACATTCAGTATAAATCAACTTAATACCACATTTGGCACATACATCCTGGAGTTTCTTGGGCATCTCTCTACTTGAATCTATTACTAGTCTTTTCATCTCAGGAAGCGTTCTACGAAGCAAATCTGGAGAATAATCTACGTCCATAGGAATTAATGCAGCTTGCAGTTCGCCTCTTCTCAGCCACGCAGAGACAGCAAACGGATTCTTTGTTTGTGAAAGTGAAATGCGGAATGCCACTTTTAGCTGCTGGTGGAAATAGTAATCCTCCCATGCCTCTTTGGAACTAACGGCAAAATAGCTAAAAAGGGCGACGACTTTTGCCTGAGGTGTTTTGTCCTCAGGTTTAAGCCATCCCCGTTTTTCCATTTCAGACAAAGGAAACTGCTTGCTCCATGCAACAGATTCCTCCAAGAATTTTTCTCGTTTTTGTCTTGCGACATACTCATTGTACTTCTGTTGTTTCTGCATCCAAAAATTTGCAGGAATACCAGTTACGCTCTCGAAGGCTACAGCCATATCGGGGGTTAAAGAACTGTTACCTTTAAGAACGGCATTGATTGTCTTCTCCGGCTTCTTTGTGCGAACAGAAAACTCTTTCGCACTCATGCCCAGTTCTTCCAACTTTTCTGCCAGAGTAACACCTGGGTGATAAATCACCCGTGGAGTAAAGGGTTTCTGAATAATTGTTGCCATAGTTCTATGTTTTTTATTTGCCGTGATAGTTTGTTATTTCAATGATGTCTATAATTGTTATTGCACTCCAAATGTATTTGCCATTGTCATCAGTGGGTATTGGCTTCTCTGTTGGCTCAAAGACGAGACGGTAGGGCTGATCCAAATCACACGCCCATTGGCCTTTCCTATCACCTACCAGTTCGTGGTAGTGTCCTGGTAGATTACGAGTGTCTTCAAGAGTTGACGCAGAATCCATATCATCAAGACGCTGTTGTATCTTCTCGGCTCTTTCGGCACCCATGGCTTTGACAAGCTTTGCAGGATTGTTACATAACTTCTCCAATTTCTTGTTCTTAAAGTATATTTCCATACTCTTTAGTAATTTCGATGCAAAGATATACAATAATTTGATATACACAAAATGTTAATCAAAATTTTATGATTATTTATATTTTTCTTGATTGTTTCATCCTTTTGGGGTGGTTGACAGTTGAAAACTGCTTAGTGTTTTTCTACTTGTCAACCTGTTTCTTCGCTTCCATTGCTGCCTTAATCTTGTCACCTACTCTTTGGGCCTGCTCCGATATACCTATGCGGATGTAGCCCTCAAAGTTCTTCTGCGACTCATGGCCTGTTATGCTACGCAGTTCCAGGTCTGACAGCACACCTAATTTATATAGGTTGGTGGTTCCACTCCTTCGTGCCGTATGTGAACATATCAGCTCATATTTGGCTCGCACGACTTCACCATGCTTATTCCGTTCCCAAAGAGGGGATCCATTTCGAATCTTGGCCCACTTATCCAGTTTGTGAAACCATTTGCGTTCGTTTTCGGTAAACTTGATACCGTCCTTTTTCTTCTTCAAAAGCTTTTCGTAAGTTTGTTCAGATCGCTTTTCCACGCCAGTCAACACCGTTACGTACTTCTCACAAAAAGAAGGTACCGTTTTTGACAACTCATAACCTACGACCTTAATCTTCAAATTCATTTTCTGGGCAGTAATATCCGGGAAATTATAGTTATACTTTTCACATAGCTCATATACACGATTATCGAAAATAGGCACTTCGACCTTTTTTCCTGTTTTCTTCTGGGTCAATGTGATCAGCCCACTTTTATTATAGGTGATGAAGTTCTCTTCGCGTAACTTGCAATAGTCACTATAACGCTGGCAACTAAAGTAGCCAAGAAGGAAGATGTCACGTACTATCTCATTCTCGCCAGTTAGTTCCATGTCGTACATGGCATCAATTTCCTCGTCAGTCAAGTATATCTCTGCTCGCTTGTCTATCTCTTTTATCGTCCTGTCTTTCCAAACTCGTAGGGAAACAGCATTCTTGTTGTACCCTTCCATAGCCGCAAGGTTACAGAGTTTGCGAAAACAGGAAACCTTTTTGTTGATGGTATTCGGCATATAACCTTGTTTCTGAAGATAAAGCGTGAATCTGTCAGCAAAAGGCTTGTCAATATCTTCAAAAGAAATATCTTTTTTACAATACTCCTTTAGGTTCTCACCGAAAGCTTTCCACACGACAACAGTACCAGAGGAGTAGTCTGAGTTATCGCCATGACGGATGGAGCCATCAGAAATACCTGCAATGAAATAATCAAAGAAACCCAATACAGTTTCCCTCGATTTGGCGGTACCCACCTTAGCTGTTTGCTGGATCTCCTCTACTGTCCCATTGACAATGGCTGATAAAGTCCGTTCAATGATAGACTTATCTTCCTTTGTATTGATTTTGTTCTCAGCATAAAGCATGTCAATGGCTTTTGTTACCTTAATCTGCAGATCGTGGACTCTCGCCCCTTCATCTGTATTCTCATAACGTCGCATAGCAGAAAGACTCTTCTGCGACTTATTCCACTCCTGTATATCCACGCGTATGCCCGTACATATATACATCTGCATTCCGTTACGTCTTATCTTGGTGTAAAGGGGAGATTCCCCCGTCTCTCTTTTTGTTCTTAGAAAAAACTGTGCCATATCATATACGTTTAATTGGGTGCAAAGATACATATTTCTTTTGAAAGTTGCACCCATTTTGCACCCATTTTTTGAGATTTGGCGAAATTTTAACTTTCGAAAACTTTTCTCATATCTTTCGTAACTTCCTGTATTATAATTCCTTATAATTTCCAAAGATTTCTACTGATTTCATCTTCTTGAATCCAAGCCCATCCTGAAGCGCCTTAAGAATCAAGGAGTTAGAGAAATCTAACTCCTTTTTATTTTTCCCTCGGGAACACATAGGGAACACACAGCCCCTGGTTTCAGCGTCTTCAAACGTGCTTACAGATTGTCACTGGTAGTCACGGAGAGATGGATTATAGCTAGTTGATTTCAAAGCGCGTTTTCATCAAAGCCAGATAAAAGTGTCTATTCGCATAAATACTGCGTAATACCCTTCGAAAAGAAGCAATTCCAACAAAAAACATAAAAAACGAGCCACGAAATGGCAAATAATTTGCATAACCGAAGGGTTATTCGAGAGGAATTTTGTAACTTTGTAGCCAAGAAAAGACATAATCTGTTAAGAACAATATGACAAAGAAGATAGCTGCCGAAAAAGGTGAACCTAAGGTTGTCGCAAAATGTGATAACCTCAAAGCAGTGCCCCAAAACCATAACGAGCAGCTTTCATCGGTTGCACAAAGCAGTCCTGAAAACGTTAGCATTAAGTCAATGATACGAGTTATACGTGGACAGCAGGTAATGCTTGACTTCGACTTGGCTTTTCTATATGGTGTTGAAACAAAAGCACTTAATCAGGCTGTTAAGCGTAATATAAATCGTTTCCCTGAGGACTTTATGTTCAAGTTGACAAAAAGCGAACTTGAAATATTGCGGTCACAAATTGTGACCTCCAACCCGATAGAAAGACAGCAAAACACAAATTGGAAGTCACAAATTGTGACCTCCAATCTCGACAATAATCATGGCTCAGATATTTTGATGTCACAAAATGCGACATCAAATTTTGCGAAAATGGGCTTAAGAAGGCCGCCTTATGCTTTCACTCGGAATGGTGTAGCCATGCTTAGTAGCGTGCTGAGGTCACAGACCGCTGTTGGTGTCAACATCAAGATTATGCGTGCTTTCACGGCTATCCCACAGTTAGTGAATAATAATGCTCAGATGATTCAGCGCATTTTCCACATTGAGCAACATCAACAGGAGACGGACGAGAAAATTGATGCCATTATTGAGAAAATAGAAAATTTCTCTCCGAAGCTCTTGCCAGAGCAGATTTTCCAGACGGGATGCGTCTGGGATGCCTGGTCTTATATTTCAGACCTGGTGCGAAGTGCCCAACAAAGGATTGTGTTAATAGACAATTTTGTGGACGATCGTGTTTTGTCATTGCTAACAAAGCGTGCAGATGGCGTGACAGCTACAATTCATACACGCTATAGCGAGCAATTCCTGACAGACCTAAAGAAACACAACGAACAATATCCTGAGATTACGTTTATACAACTGCCCCACAGAAATCATGACCGCTTCTTGATTATCGACAATAAGGCATATCTCCTTGGTGCCAGCGTAAAAGATATTGGTACAGGATTATGTGCTGTTACAGAATTGGCCGCATCGCCAGAGACAATCTTAGAGATGGTAAAATAGCAAACATCGCAAAAGTCATCACAAAGCTATATGGAGTTTCCTAAAGAGATGCATGATATGTTTCAAAAGATCGCTGAACACCACAATGCTCAGTTCCGACTTTGTAAGACATTGGTCGCGGGTTTTAAGGCAACCAATGAGCAGGACCTTACATATATGGATGGCTATATGGATACCCTGTTTGATTTCATGGACCCTGGGGGTGAAACAGAAGCTCTTTATCGTGATTACCTTGCTTATGTAGCAACATTTAATCCTCAAAAGGCCAAGGAGTACGAAGAGTCTTTAGATGAACATTTGGGATATAAAATTCATGTTGTATGTGCAGCTGCCCATGTCGCCAGGGAATTGCACCAAGGGCAGAAAGATAAAGGAGGTAACGACTACTTTAGTTCTCACTTGCTTCCTGTAGGAAAGAGTGGACATGATTGGAAAGAACAAGTGGTAGGACTACTGCATGATGCCGCAGAAGACACGCCTAACGATATAACTACGATTTTACAATTAGTAAAAAAGAAATTGGAGACATGGACGAACAACCCAGATGACAGATCATGGATTGATGACTTTGAAGAAGACTTCTTTCAATATCCTGCCGAACAGTGTCATATGCCTACAGAAGAAGAGTGGAATGAGATTGCCACCGCCCTTCAATTGCTCAATCACCACACAGCATCAAACAGGGAAGAATACCTATCTCGTATATGCGCTAATAAACTGGCTCTCAAAGTGAAGTTAAATGACCTCCGTAGTAATATGGATATCAGTCGCATATCAGAGCCAACGGAAAAAGATATGGAAAGGCAGAAACGCTATAAACTTGAATATGAGCGATTGATGGATGCTTTTCAAAGAATAATAAGTACAGAAGATAAGGCAAATTGTGTCTGAGATAATACGAATAATAACAGTTATATGGCAAAGAAAAAGAATGATAATACAACCTCGATAGGTTTTGAAGAAGTGATATGGCGAGCAGCCGACAAACTGCGTGGCAATCTGAATGCCTCGGAGTATGAGGGCGTGGTGCTCGGACTGATTTTCCTGAAGTATATCAGCGATAAATTTGAAGTGAAGTTCAAGGAACTGTCGGAAGATGAGTATGCCGACGTGGAGGATAAGGACGAATATGAAGCCGATGGTGTGTTCTTCGTACCGCAGGAAGCCCGATGGAACGTCATCAGCCTGGCTGCTCACACGCCAGAGATAGGACGAATCATCGACGATGCGCTGCAAGCTATCGAACGTGAGAACCCGAAGTTGAAGGGTGTGCTGCCTGGCAACTATGCCCGCCCCGAGTTGGACAAGCGCCGCCTGGGCGATGTTGTTGATCTCTTTTCAAACATCGAGATGTATGCCTCGGGCGAAGAGAAGGACCTCCTGGGGCGCGTCTATGAGTATTGCCTGCAGAAGTTTGCTTCGATGGAGGGCAAGAATGCTGGCGAGTTCTACACGCCCAGCTGCATCGTACGCACCATCGTTGAGATCCTGCAGCCCTTCCAAGGCCGTGTCTATGACCCCTGCTGTGGCTCCGGTGGTATGTTTGTTCAGAGTGCCAAGTTTATCAAGGACCACCAAAAGGAACTGTCGGGCATCAGTGTCTATGGCCAAGAGGCCAACCCCAGCACATGGAAGATGGCCCACATGAACGTGGCCATCCGTGGACTGGAGGCCAACCTCGGACAGTCGTATGCCGATACGTTCTTCAACGACCAGCACCCCACGCTGAAGGCCGACTTCATCATGGCGAACCCACCGTTCAACCTCAGCGATTGGGGAGCCGACAAACTGGAGAAAGATCCGCGCTGGAAATTTGGTTTGCCGCCTGCCGGCAACGCCAACTTCGCCTGGATGCAGCACATGATTCACCACCTCTCCCCTACGGGTCGCATCGGTCTGGTATTGGCAAACGGTGCCTTGTCATCGCAGACAGGTGGCGAGGGCGACATCCGCCAGCGCATCATCGAAGCCGACTTGGTGGAGGGTATCATTGCCCTGCCCTCGCAGTTGTTCTATTCTACGGGCATTCCCGTATCATTATGGTTCCTGACGCGCAATAAGCAGCAACCCGGCAAGACGCTCTTTATTGATGCCCGCCAGATGGGAACAATGGTGACCCGTGCCGTGCGTGAGTTGCAGCAGGAGGACATTGCCCGTATCGCAGATACCTTCAATCAGTTCCGTAATGGTACGCTCGAAGACGAGAAGGGCTTCTGTGCCGTGCGTACCATCGACGACATCCGTGCGCAGGACTTTATCCTTACGCCTGGTCGCTATGTAGGAATAGCCGAACAGGAAGACGACGGCGAGCCGTTTGAAGATAAGATGAAGCGGCTGACCACCGAACTGAGCGGACTGTTTGAGCAGAGCCACCAGTTAGAGGATGAAATCCGCAAGCAGTTAGGCAGTATCGGCTTTAAGATTTAAACGGGCAATTAAATTCCCATTTATGGAAGGGAAGCATAAACGGCCTGAAAGGCCATAAAGCAGACAGCCCTGGGCAACGCCCTGGGAATAGAGAATGAATAAACAGATAACCGCCCTGTAAGGGCAAAAGTATTATAATTACAAGACATGGCACAATCATTGTGTAAAATATACCTACACATCATCTTCCACATCAAGACAACGAGTCCATTGGTGGAGGATGAGCATTTGCCACGATTGCATCAATACATTGGGGCTCTTGTCAATACGACCGGGTGCCAGGCGTTATGTGTGGGTGGCACGGGAAATCATGTGCATGCATTGTTGATGTTTTCAAAAACCGAAACCGTAGCACATATAATAGAAGAGATGAAACGCAACAGTAGCCGGTGGATAAAGACCCTCTCTCCCAAATATGAGAAGTTCGCTTGGCAAGGGGGCTACGGTGTGTTTTCCGTAAGTCAGTCACAGGTTGACACGGTGATTGCGTATATCGGAAATCAGGTGGAGCATCACAAGAAACAAAGTTTCCGAGATGAGTATTTGGAGTTTTTGCGGCTATATAAGATAGAATATGATGAACGGTATGTTTTGTCGGATTAAATTCCAAGGCGGCGCCATAGGGCAGGATGCTTTTGCCCTTTCAGGGCGATGGGGGGATTGGCGTGGTGCATCATCCCCAGGGCGTTGCCCAGGGCTGACCGCTCATTGCCCCTGCGGGGCGCAAGGACTCCAGATATTCGCCAATAGCTAAAACAATTGTTGAATATGTAAATTCTCATTTATCAAATGATATGACAAAGAAACAAGCGATACAATTATTTAAAGAACGCAAGGTGCGTACCGTCTGGGATGATGAACAAGAGAAATGGTACTTTTCTATTGTAGATGTTTGTGCTGTTCTTACTGACAGCAAAGATGCTACTGCCTATTGGCGCAAGCTAAAACAGAGGCTGAAGGCTGAGGGAAATGAAACCGTGACAAATTGTCACGCTTTGAAACTCCGCGCTGCTGACGGCAAGATGCGGCTGACACAGAGCAGCTTTTCCGCATCATACAGTCTATACCTTCCCCCAAGGCAGAGCCTTTTAAGCAGTGGATGGCGCAGGTGGCAAGCCAGCGAATTGACCAAATGCAAGACCCGGAACAGAACATCGACCAGACCATCATGGACTATAAACGGCTGGGCTATAGCGATGCATGGATAAACTATAATCAATAATCTTGAAGTTATGAAGAAATTATTATTAATGCTTTTGCTGTTTATTCCTCTGATGGGATTCTGCCAGTCGAAAGAGAAACAGTATTACATCTACAACATCGTATCTTTTGAGGGTGATTTTACTAAAGAAGACTTTAAAGTTTATTATGACGATGGTATAGAAGTAAAACGAATGCGTAATGACAAGGGCGAGAAGGCGAGATTCTCTACCCCCGCAGGCGCATTGATGTATTTTATTTCTCAAGGTTGGGAGATGTATCTGAATGGTGCCACTTCCAAGGGATCTTCGTATCAAGGAACCGGCTCTTCTCAAACCAATTCATACTGGATTCTGCGTAAGCCATGTTCGAAGGAAGAGTTTGAAAAGGCTGTTGAGGCTGCAAAAAAGAAGTGATGGCGTATGGGGCCTAAATTCTTATGAATTAATGCTATAAATTCTTATTTATGGAAGAGTGGAAAGAATATATAACTGTTGAAAATGTGACATTGCTTGTTGCTGTCTTGACGTTGGTGGTGGCCTTTGCAACATATTGTGTCACTAAACAATCCTACCACTATACACGCATTCGTGAAAAGAAACAACTTGAAGAGCTTATCAGAAGCAAAGAAGCCCAACTAAAGGCAATGGGCGATGCTTCAAGATGGGGCGTATCTTATACGGAATCGGGTGGAATAAGAGTAAAAATGGCTGCTTTAAGTGCTGAAATAGAACAACTAAAAGCGTTGTTATAATATGGAAGAGTGGAAAGAATATAATTTAGGAGATCTCGTAGAGCTCAAAAACGGAGTTGCGTTTAAAAGCAGCGAGTTTATTGAGAGTGGAATCCCTGTAATCAAAATAAAGAATGTAAAGCCCAATAAAATATTATTGGACGATTTAAGTTATGTTTCTGAACATTCCTCTCAAAATAAGAAATGTTTTGATATCCTTCCCTCAGATATCTTGATAACAATGACAGGAAATAGGAAAGATGGAGGTCCTGATAGTTGGGTTGGAAAAGTTGCATTATTCGGCAAATCTGGTAGATATTTATTAAACCAAAGAGTAAGTGCTATTAGGGTTAAAAGAAAGGATCTTGTAGAATACCAATATTTGGCTTATCTCCTCTCTTGTTGGGATGCCCAGCTTTATTTCGTAAACCATTCGAATAGTTCGGGAGGACAAGCAAACATTTCTCCAGATGTCGTTTACGGTTATAATGTAACCCTTCCTTCTTTATCTGAGCAAACACGTATAGCTGCCATACTTTCCTCTCTTGATGACAAAATCGAGGTGAATAGGCGGATAAACGATAATTTAGAGCAGCAGGCACAGGCTCTGTTTAAGTCGTGGTTCGTTGACTTTGAGCCTTTCCGTGACCAGCCTTTTGTGGAGTCGGAATTGGGGATGATTCCTGAAGGGTGGAGTGTGGGGAATATCTATGAATACATAGATGTCATTTATGGCGCTCCTTATAAATCAACCTTATTCAATGATAACAAAGATGGATTGCCATTAATCAGAATACGTGACTTGAAAACCAATGCGCCCCAATTTTACACTCCTGAAGTTCTGCCAAATACAGAGTATATAAATGCAGGCGACATAGTTGCAGGAATGGATGCAGAATTTATTCCTTATGTATGGTTGGGAGAAAAAGGAGTTTTAAATCAACGTTGTTGTAAATTCAAGGGCAAGAATGACGCAATAAGTAACTACTACATTCTATTCCTGATAAAGCCGGAACTTGAATATGTTCAAAGCTACAAAACAGGAACCACGGTCAGCCATCTGGGCAAGTCAGATATAGATAGATTTAGATTTGTTACTCCACCGTTAGAAGTTATCAAGTCGTTTTCAAATACAGTTGACTGCATGCTGAAAGAAGTGGTAAACAGGTCAAAAGAATCCCGCCGCCTTGCCGAACTCCGCGACACCCTTCTTCCTCGCCTGATGTCGGGTGAAATAAAAGTGGGGGATATAACGTTATAAATAAAGAAAGGACAGCATATGTACGTACCACCATTCAATATAACGGAAAAAATACTGCATCTGATTTCGGAGATTGCGGAACAGGTGGGAATGCTCAACGCTCGGATAGGCGGCGACACACCTTCGCCTATGCTGCGCAAGAAAAATCAGATTAAGACCATCCATTCATCGCTGGCTATTGAGAACAACACGTTGTCGTTGAATCAGGTGACGGACATCATTGACGGCAAACACGTATTGGGCGCTCCCGATGAGATACAAGAGGTGAAGAATGCCATTGAAGCCTATCGGCTGATGTCACAGTTGGATGCGTTTAGTGAGAAAGACCTGTTAAAGGCTCATGGACTGATGATGAACCAACTGGTGCGTAATGCAGGACATTATCGTCAAGATGGTGTCGGTGTGTTCGACGGCAATGGCAACTGTCTGCATATGGCTCCTCCAGCAGCGCGGGTGCCAGAACTGATGGGTGATTTGTTTCAGTGGGTCAAGACCTGCAAGACGCATCCGTTGGTTTATTCTTGTGTGTTCCATTATGAGTTTGAGTTTATCCACCCCTTCATCGACGGCAACGGTCGCATGGGGCGTTATTGGCAGACTATGCTGCTTAGCCGATGGAAAGGGCTGTTCGCTTGGCTACCTGTAGAGACTATTGTGAGGGAACATCAACAAGATTATTACAGTGTCATTGCCAAATGTGATGCTGTCGGTGAGAGCACGCTGTTTGTGGAGTTTATGCTGCAATGTCTGCTGGAAGCGATAGAAAATTATGAAGAAACCGAGGACGAAGAAGTCGAAGGACTGCACGATAAGCTGCACGATAAGCTGCACGATAAATTTCCGGAGCTATCAGATAAGGCCATCGAAGTGCTTGAAGTCATCCACGCTCATCGTAGCTTTAATGCCTCAGAAATTGGTGAGCAGGTGGGGCTTTCGGAGCGTCAGGTCAAGACCTATATCACCAAACTGAAGCAAGTGGGACTTCTTGTACGTGTGGGCAGTAACAAGACAGGATATTGGAAAGTAATGATTGATGAGATATGAACACGAACCAATTCACAGAAGACAGCTACGAGCAGACGCTGATAGACCTATTCAAGCGGATGGGCTACCAGTATGAATGCGGCTACGACGTGGAACGAGACTTCCGCGAACCGTGGTATGGGGCTGACTTGCAACAATCATTGCGCAAGCTGAACCCGAAGATGAGCGACGAAGTGCTGACAGAGGCTTACCGCATCGTGACCCATGTGAACGAGGGAACGCTGGAGCAGCGCAATGAGCAGATGATGGACTACCTGCAAAATGGTGTGGAGGTGAAGTATGTGGCCGATGGACGTAACCAGACGGCACTTGTGCGGCTGATAGACTTCGAACATCCCACGCAGAACCTGTTCAAGGTGTGCAACCAGTGGCGTGTCGTGGAGAAAGAGAAGATACGCTGCGACATCGTTGTTTTCGTGAATGGTCTTCCCCTGGTAGTAATTGAGTTGAAATCGCCAGCCAACGATCATGTGGAGGAAGACGATGCCTATCTGCAAATCAAGCAGTATCAGCAGAAATGTCCCTCGCTGTTTGTCTATAACGCCTTCTCCGTGACCAGCGATATGCTGACCACCAAGGCAGGAACACTGACAGCCAAGCAGAACCGTTATATGGAATGGAAGTCGAGAGATGGTAAGACCGAGTCGGCAGAGGTCATTGACTACGAGACTTTCTTCGAAGGTATCTTCCGCAGGGAGAGGTTGATTGATATACTGCAAAACTTCCTGTGCTTCGACCACAAGGACGGACGCACGGCAAAGATTATGGCTGCCTATCACCAATACTTTGCCGTGAACAAGGCTGTTGCCAAGACGCATGAAGCGATTGGCGGCAATGGCAAGATTGGTGTGTTCTGGCACACGCAGGGCAGCGGCAAGTCGCTGTCGATGGTGTTCTATGTTCACAGGCTGATACAGCAGTTCCCGCAATGCACCATCGTGGTGGTGACTGACCGCAACGACCTGGACCAGCAACTGTATGAGCAGTTTGCTGGATGCCAGAAGTTCCTGCGGCAGGAGCCGCAACGCGTGGGCTTCGACCTGAACGAGAAAGGAAAACTGACAAAGACCGCCGGACGCGAGGACCTGGTGCGCAAGCTGAAAGACCTGCAGACGGGAGGCATCATCTTCACCACCATACAGAAATTTGAGGAAGGAACAGGCTTACTGTCAGAGCGTGAGAACATCATCGTCATCACCGACGAAGCCCACCGCTCACAATATGGAGATGAGCATTGGGACGTGAAAGCTGAGCGCATGAAGAAAGGCTATGCGCTGCTGATGCGTGAGGCGCTGCCAAATGCGTCGTTCATCGGCTTTACGGGTACGCCTATCAGTGAAGCCGACCGTGACACCAAGGAGGTGTTCGGCGACTACATCGATGTGTATGACATGACACAAGCCGTGGAAGATGGTGCTACACGTCCTGTCTATTACGAGAGTCGTGTGGTCAATCTGAAGCTGGACGAGGATGTATTGAAGAAACTGGATGATGAGTTTGACCGACTGGCTGACGATGGTGCTACCGAAGAACAAATCAACAAGGCACAACAAGATAACAGCGGCATCCGGCAGATACTCTGTCATCCGGATACTATCGACAGCCTTTGCCGCGACATCATAGACCATTATGAAAAGAACCGCCAACAGGAATTGACGGGCAAGGCTATGATTGTGGCCTATAACAAAGATGCAGCGGTCAAGATATATCGCAAGATCCTGGAACTGCGCCCCGAATGGACGGAGAAAGTTCATGTGGTGGCCAGTGCTGCCAATACCGATAAGGAAGAGTGGCACGATGTGATACAGCCCAAGATGAACAAGGAGTATGCAGCCTTGTTCAAAGAAGATGCATCGCCCATGAAGATTGCCATCGTGGTGGATATGTGGCTGACAGGCTTCGATGTGCCTTCGCTGGCAACGATGTATGTCTATAAGCCGATGAAAGGACATAACCTGATGCAGGCCATCGCCCGTGTGAACCGTGTGTTCCCTGAGAAGGAAGGCGGTCTCATCGTCGATTACGTGGGTATTGCCGGAGCGCTGAAACAGGCTATGCAGGACTATACACAGCGCGACCGTCAGCAGTTTGGCGATCCTGACATCAACAAGACGGCCCGTGTGAAGTTCCAAGAGAAACTGGAGATATGCCGCGACTTGCTTTATGGTTTTGACTATAGCGGTTTCTATGCTGGCACAGATCCGGAGAGGGCACAGCTTATCAAGGGTGGTGTCAACTTCATGCTGGCACCCCAGCGTGTGGAGCAGATGAAGGACTTCATGAAGGAAAGTCAACTGTTGCATAATGCGCTGACCCTTTGCCGTTCGTTGGCAGAACCGCAGGAGAAACAGGAGGTGGCCTTCATGGATGCCGTGCGCGTACTGTTGTCACGTCTGGCTCAGAAAGGGAAGATTACAAAACAGGACATCAACGAGCGCATCAGTCATCTCTTAGAACAGAGCATCCAAAGTCAGGGCGTCATCAACCTCTTCAAGTCGGAAGGTGCAAACTTCTCGCTCTTTGAGGAAGCATTCCAAAAGGAGATACGGAAGATGAAAGAGAAGAACCTGGCCGTGAAACTGCTGGAACGCTTATTGAAGGAACGCATACACAGTTTTGAGCGTACAAACGTCGTGCAGAGCAAGAAATTCTCCGACCTGCTGAATATGGCCCTCTCCAACTATCTGAAGGGAATGCTGACCAACGAGGAGGTCATTGAGGAACTGCTGAAGATGGCTGAGGAAATCAAGCAGAACGAGGAAGAAAGCAACAAGCTGGGGCTGACCGTTGAAGAAAAAGCCTTCTACGATGCTTTGTCTTCGCCTGAGGGCATTCGTGAGGCTTATACCGACGAACAGTTTGTGGCACTCACTCGTGAACTGACAGAGCAACTTCGCCGTAATCGTACCATCGACTGGAACCGCAAGGAATCGGCCCGCGCGAAGATGCGTGTGTTGGTAAAACGACTTTTGAAGAAATACAAGTATCCACCCGAAGGGCAGGAAAAGGCTCTTGAAACGGTGATGGCACAGTGCAACAAGTGGGCTGACGACGATGAGAACGTCATTGAGCGCAAGTTGGCTAACGTCGAGGATGACCGAGACGTACGCAATCTTGTTTATAATCGTCTCATCATGAATGCAGATACTTCTGATTACGAACTACAGCGTGAAGTGATGGAAGTATATGGCGAGCGTTATCCAGACATGCGCATCATTGATTGGCAACACGTCATAGCAGACTACACACCTATGGTACGTGAAGCTGCCAAACAACCTTCTGCAAAAATCTATGATATGCAACAGCAGCAATATAGCATGGCCGCAGAAGATGAAGGTAAATACGGATCAGAATCTGATAAAGAATAATCTGAATATCAATACTGAAGAAGAAAGGAAAAAGCGTCTAAGGCAAATTGAAATCGAGATTCATCAAATGGAAGAAATGATGAAGAACGACCTTAGATATAGAGGGCTGTTGATACCATAACGGACGAATAATATGATAGAAGTAAGAAACATTTCCGATTTCAATGATTATTTGGAGTCATTACTCGTTCAAAATGAGAGCGATGATTTGGAGTTTAAGAGTGCTGCAGGTGGTTTCCCTGGTAATTTCTGGGATACTTATTCCGCATTTGCCAACACTGATGGCGGTACAATTGTACTTGGAGTTAAGGAGAAAAACGGGAAATTCTTTCTTGATAACCTTTCTCCAGAACAGATAGAAAAGTACCGAAAGGATTTCTGGAACAATGTAAATAATCCTTCAACTATCAGTCATAATCTTATGCGCAAGGAGGATGTTATCGTAGGGAACTATAAGGGTTTCGGCTTTATGTTGTTCTTTGTCCCTCGTGCGCCAAGAGAACTTCGTCCTGTTTACAGAACTAACGAACCGTATAAAGGAACTTATAAACGGAACTATGAGGGCGACTACAAATGTACTGAACAAGAGGTCCGACGTATGTTTGCAGATGCAGACGACTCACGACCTGTTGATAGTCGCATTCTAAAGAATTATACCATAGAGGATATTGACAATGATGCTTTGGCTGGCTATCGACAACTATTCAAAGTATCACATCCCGACCATCCATGGCATACTTTGAACGATATAGAACTACTTCGTATGTTGGGTGGCTACCGGAGAGACCGTCAGACAGGCGAAGAAGGTTTTACCGTAGCAGGACTCTTGATGTTTGGTAAAACACAGGCTATAACCGATGTTGAATGTACGCCACATTTCTTCCCCGACTATCAAGAGCATCTGACGGAGGAGGAAAGCATACGTTGGACAAACCGTATTTGTGCAGACGGCACTTGGGAAGCCAATCTTTTCAATTATTATCAACGTGTGTTGCCAAGGTTGCAGTCGGCACTCCCTAAACCATTTATCCTTGAGGGGAACATCCGAAAAGAGGATACACCAGCTCACATAGCCGTAAGAGAAGCACTGATTAACCTGTGTATCCATGCCGATTATTCTATCAATGCTTCTTTAGTGGTGCGTCATGAATTACATCGCTTCGTATTCTCAAACCCTGGTACGTTGTTGGTATCACTCGACCAATATTATACAGGAGGCGAAAGTGTCTGCCGCAACAAGTCGCTGCAGAAAATGTTCTCCATGATTGGTGTAGCGGAAAAAGCTGGTAGTGGTACGGACAAAATTATGAAAGGCTGGAGGGAAGCAAACTGGCGATCGCCAAACATATACGAACAGCAAGGGCCAGACAAGGTCGTTCTCGTAATGCCCATGGAGTCCTTTCTGTCAGAAAAGGCAAAATCTAAACTGACTGAAAAGTTCGGTATTATTGCGAATAGTTTTGACCATCATGTGCTATCCATTTTGGCGTTGGCTTGTGATGAAGGTTCCGTGACAAACATGAGGCTGAGGTATTCTTTGAGTCTCCACAAATCGGAGATTGCCAATATACTGAAAACAATGACACAAAAAGGACTCTTAGTGTCAGAAGGATATGGTAGGGGTATGCGTTATATGTTACCACAGAAAGGACCAGATTTCTTAAATATGGCAACCTCAGAGACAAATGTGGCAACCTCAGAGACAAATGTGGCAACCTCAGAAGATGTAAATGTGGCAACCTTAGAGTCAAATGTGGCAACCTTAGAGTCAAATGTGGTAACCCTTATAAAGAAGAGATTGTCACGTGAGGAATTACAGAATCTTATTATGTCCAATTGCTGTGAATGGATCTCATTAGAAGACCTTTCGGCAAGAATTAATCGCGATTCAAAATATCTTAGAAATCATGTTATTCCTTTGCTGCTTGCTTCCAAAAAGATACAGATGCTTTACCCAGGGACACCTAATCATCCTAATCAGCAATATAAGGTTTTAGACTAATAAAAACAGCCATAGTATCTCATTTTATAGGAATATATTATGTCACGACTCAGCGATTTATACAAGGCAATGGAAATATTGCGGAAAGAAGCACTCTCTTTGAATGAGGAGCTACACAAGGTCTTTACGTCCTCACTCATAGTAGTACCAAAGAAAATAAGTTGGACAAAATTAACAAGGCTCTTAACATGGGCTGTAAAATTGAGATAGTGAAATAATGCCACATAGGCTTCTGGCAAGCGGGGAATCAATTTCGTTTGGAGATGACAGAACCACAGGACAAGTCCAGGACAAGCTCGGGACAAGTCCTGGTATGAAGACTAACAACGATACAAAGATATGAAAGATAAAAGAATTTACGGCATGTTTGGCCCGAGAATAAAGGCGATGAGACTGGAGCAAGGGTTGAAGCAACGACAGTTGGCTGAATTATTAGGGACAGACATGCCCATGTATAGCAAGATGGAGTTGGGAGCACGACGTGTAAGACGCGACCAGGTTCCCAAGCTGGCAGAGCTGTATAAGGTTGACGAGAAGGAACTGATGACGCTCTGGCTAGCAGATGGAGTGTATGCCGTCTTGAAGGAAGAGGACGAAACTTCCCGTTTAGATGCCATTGACTTGGCTAGGGAATACTTCACAGATGTTTAAGGCCCTTATATGGAAACTTGGAAATAGACAGAGTACTACTCCGCAACTCCCAGTAAGTACAATTCTTATAAGATTATTATTGTGACAGTCGCTTACGACGCAACTTCCATAGCCTATTAATGTCCTTTTGATGTTCCTCCTTGTCAGAATACAGGAACTCGATGTAGTTAGTTATTCTTCTTCGGTGGGGCTGCTTGCAGTTCTTGATGCAGCTTAAAGCCCTTGACAATGGAATCGATGTCCTCGAGGATGCTGCGGTGTTCAAGATGGGAGTGGACACGCCCAATATTCTCCATACGGCGCCCCGTCTTGGGGAAGTCCGTGTTATCAACCATCAGGCAGGTATCGTCAGACTTATGGTCACTGCGGATGATGATATGCATCACGGGGATGAAAAGCTGCCATGCCACCTACTCCCTCTCTCACCTGATGAAATTGGTCCAGACGGGCTGTTCTTTCTCGGGGTGGCCGTCAACGGCGACATTGAGCCGTTTGATCATCCATGCCATGTTGCGCCCCAGGGTGCGCATGGTCTGCATGCCTTCCTCGTCGAGTGCCACCTGTCCCGGGGTCTGGCCGTAAACGATGTTCCAGTACTGCGAACTGACCACGGGCATGTTCATCATGCTGAAGTAGTTGTTCAGGCGGTCGAAGGCGGCCGACGCACCGCCGCGGCGGCACACCACCACACTGGCGGCTGGCTTATACTGCAGCTGCTGTCCCAAGGAATAGAACACGCGGTCGAGCAGGGCACAAAGCGAACCGTTGGGGCCTCCGTAGTAGACGGGCGAGCCGACCACCAGTCCGTCGATGCCGTCTTTCACTGCCCGCCACACCTTGTAGTAGAGGTCGTCGGTGTAGGTGCACTTGCCTGTTCTGCCGCACCATCCGCAGGCGATGCAGCCTTGCACGGCCTGTTTGCCGATGCTGACCAGCTGGGTGGTGATGCCTTCGGCGTTGAGCGCACGTGCCACTTCGCTGAGTGCCAACGATGTGTTGCCGTTTTCCTTCGGACTTCCATTGATCAATAATACTCGCATAAGCCTTTACTTTTTCTGTCGCTCTTGTTTCGTTCTGAGATTTGTCACAAAGTTGGCATAGCACCATCGGGGGAACCCCACGCCTGACTTACTTTTGGTTGGCTTTCATATAGTCGGCGGGACGGATGCCGAACTGTTTCTGGAAGCACTTGGAGAAATAGGAGGGGTTGGAGAATCCTACCATGTAGCCTACCTCGCTCACCATGTAGCCGCCGTCGTGCAACAGCTGGGCGGCCCGTTTGAGCCTCACAATCTGTATCATCTCGTTAGGCGTGACGTCGGCCAGGGTCTTGATCTTGGCAAAGAGTCCGCTGCGGCTGATGTTCAGGCTCTTGGCGAGGAAGTCGACGTTGAGGGCAGTGTTGGAGAAGTTCTCCTCGATGATCTGATTCATCTGCAGCAGGAAATCGTTGTCGGTGGGGTTCTGGGCTATCTCGGTGACGGGCTCGAGGGGCATGGACGAGAATTTGCGCATGAGCTGCTGACGTATCTGGAGCATGTTGCGAATGCAGGCCTCGAGGTATTGCACGGAGAAGGGTTTCTCGATGTAGGTGTCGGCACCCACGTCCATGCCCTGCACCTTCGAGTCGTCGTCGGTCTTGGCGGTGAGCATGACAAAGGGTATGTGGCTGGTGAGCGGGTTGCGGCGCACTCGGCGGCACAGCTCGGCACCGTCCATGCGGGGCATCATCCAGTCGGAGATGATGATATTGATCTCGTGCTTCGACAGGACGTCGAGTGCCTCGATGCCGTCGCCGGCGGTGAGCACCTCGTATTTCTCGCGGAAGTTCTCGGAGAGGAAGCCCACCATGTCGTCGGAGTCGTCGACGATGAGCATCTTCTGCCGCTGGCCGGCTTCGGCTGGGCTGATGTCGGCCGCATGCTGTCCGGCGGCCTGGGTGTCGTCGGGTTGTTGTGCTCCGGCGGGTAACACTGCTGCCTTGGCGGCCTCCGTGCCGGGCTCTGCGGCCATCTGCTGGCTCACGGGCAGCACGACGGTGAAGGTGGAGCCTTTGCCCACTTCCGAGTCGATGGTGATGGTTCCGTGGTGCTGGTCGACAATGTTCTTGACGATATTGAGGCCGATGCCCGTGCCGGGCTTATTGTCCTGTGCCTGAAAGAAGGGCTCGAAGATGCGTTTGAGGTCGTCGTGGCGGATGCCCACGCCATTGTCGGCCACGGCGATGCGGAAATGCTGACCGTCGGGCTCTACGTCGCAGGTGAGGCGCACTTCATCTTTGGTGTATTTGCTGGCATTGGTGAGCAGGTTGCTCACTACCTTGGTGACGGCCTCACGGTCGACGATGGCGGTGAAGTGCTCGTCGGGGTAGTCCACGGAGAAATGCTTGCCGCTATTCTCAAAGTTGGGTGCGAAGCGCACGCTCACATTCTCTATCAGCTCGTGGATGTTCTGGGGGGCAAAGTGCATGACGAGGCTCTGCTGCTCTACCTTGCGGAAGTCGAGCAGCTGGTTGACCAGTTCGAGCAGCCGGTGGGCGTTGCGGTCGATGACCTTCATCTCTTCCGACGGGGTGCCGCGTTTCATGATTTTCTCCAGGGGCGCGATGATGAGCGACACGGGCGTGCGTATCTCGTGGGCAATCATCGTGAAGAAGTTCAGGCGTGCGTCGCGCACCTCTTTCTCTTTCTCCTCGTGCAGCCGCTGCATCTCGAGCTGATGGCGGTGTTCGGCGCGGCGCAGACGCAGGTGGACATAATACCAGATGGCTGTTCCCAGCAGCAACAGATAGAAGAGCTTGGCATACCAGCTCCACCAGAAAGGCGGCTGGACGATGATGCGGAGCCTGGCCTCGTTGGTGGACCAGACGCCGTCGTTGTTGGTGGCCTTCACGCGGAAGAGATATCTGCCCGAGGGCAGGTTGGTGTAGGTGGCCTGGTTCTGGTTGCCCACATAGTTCCAGTCGCGGTCGAAGCCCTCGAGCATATAGGCATATTGGTTTTTCTCTGGCGAGCAGTAGCTCAGCGAGGCAAACGACAGTGTCACCATGCGCGCATCGCCGTAGCCAAGCGTCAGTTCCTTGGTCTGTGACAAGTCGAGCGGAAGCCCTTCTGCCGTATATTCCTCACGGTTCATGATGCTCATACCAGTGATATAGACAGGCGGCATCACATGATTAGCCTTAATCTGATAGGGCAGGAAACTGTTGAAGCCACTGGTGCTACCAAAGTAGATTCTGCCGTCGCTGGCCTTCAGAACTGAGTTTGGCTGGAACTGCTCGCTGACGAGTCCGTCGTGGAGCGTGAATCGCTGCACGGCCTCGCTCATCTTCCCGTAGGCATTGCCCTCGTCGGTGGTCTTGACGGCCTGCTTGGGCTCATAGCGCACGATGCCGCGGTCGGTAGAGAGCCACAGGGCGCCATTGACCTCGACGATGCCCATGATGTTGCGGCTGGGCACCTCGAGGGTCACACGGTCGAAGCGGTCGTGGCGCGCATCGTAGCGGCAGAGGCCGCTCTGGGTGCCTACCCACAGCTGTCCGCTCTCGTCGACAAGGGCACAGTTCACCTGGTCGTCGGGCAGCGAGTGGTCGTCGCCGTCAGCGTGGCGGTAGGTCTTCAGCTGGCGGTTCTCCCTTCCGCAGCGCCACAGGCCGCCGCCCTGCGTAGAGAGCCACAGGTGGCTGTTCCAGTCTTCGTCGATGTCGACAATCATGGCGTCTGTCTTGCCGATGCGCTCGAAGCGGTCGGCCGTACGGTTGTAGAGGTTGAGTCCCTCCATGGTGCCTGCCCACACCCAGCCTTGCTCGTCGGTGAGCAGGGCATAGCAGCTGGTATTGTCGAGCGAGTGCGGGTCGGCGGTCTGCTGGTACTGGCGCAGCTGGCCCGTCTCGAGGTTCATCACCGCCACGCCGTCGGTATAGGCTCCTATCCACAGCTCGTTGTTGGCGTCGATGGTAAGAGCATGCACATTGCGCTTCGAGAGGATGTCCTGATGGGGATAGGCCACGAAGCGGCCCTCCCGGGGCGAGTAGCACATGAGTCCGCCGTCGTCGCTGCCTATCCAGATGCGCCCTTTCTTGTCTTCACAGAAACGCGAGACGACATTGCCCGAGAGGCCGTTGTCGATGGAGAAGCCGTCGAAGCGCTTGCCCACCGGCGAGATGTAGCGAACACCGCCGTAGAACGTGCCTATCCACTTGCCACCCTCGTTGTCGGTGGTGAAGGCATAGACGAAACGGTCGTCGAACTTCATCCACTCGCGGGTCTTGGGGTTGAAGCACACCAGGCCGTCGTCGCAGCCGATGGTGATGCGGTCGTCGGCCTCTTCGTAGAGCGTATGGATATGCCATCCCACCTTGGCCAGCTGCGGATGGAGCACCTGCTCGAGCCGTCCGTCGTCGTGCATGAGCAAGAGTCCCTGCTCCCACGAGCCGAGCCACAGGCGGCCGTCGCGGGTCTGCAGCATGCGCAGCGAGGCCGCCGATGCCGGATAGCTGACGCTGACGGGCTCGAAACGGTTGTGCAGGCGGTTGAGCTTCTGCAGCACGGGCACGCTCCGGTTGGTGACGGCCCATATCTGGTTGCTGTTGTCGACATATACCTGGGCCACCGAGTTGCCGGCTGCCTTGATGTTGTACTGTCGTGACTGACCCGTCTTGGGCATATACTCCCACACGCCCTGCTGCATGGTAGAAATCCACAGACAGTCTTCCTCGTCCATGGAGAGATAGGTCACTTCGGAATGGATGTCGAGCGGCAGACGGGTGTAGGTCTGCCGGGAAAAGTCGAAGAAGAACACGCCCTGGACGGTGCCCACGTAGATGCCCTCGTCGGAAGCCAGCAGGGAGGAGATGTACTGGTTGACGCCCAGGCTGGCAATGCGGAAGGGCAGCACACGGCGGCCATCGTAACGGCAGAGGCCGTTGTCGGTGCCGAACCACATATAGCCGTACTTATCTTGCACGATATTGCGCACGGCATTGGCTGCCAGCCCGTCGTTCATGGTGATGAGCCGGTAGCTATAGTCGTCGCGGGCACTGGCTGGCAGCAGGCCGAGAAGGCATAACGCGAGTAACAGTATGCGAATCATGATGTGGCAAAAATACAAAAAAAACGCAAAACGGCCAATGTTATCTGTCATTTTTTTTGAAATGACCGGGCTGCCCGCTCGGGGGCAGGCGGCCTGATCATTTACAAGAGATTCAGCGCTTCGGCTGATAGATGACGATGTCGCTCAGTTTCACCCACGAGAGGCGCTCGGTGTAGGTGGTCTGATAGACACCCACCTGCAGCTTGTCGGAGGTCACCTCGATGGGCGAGCCGGGCATGTTGCGCCAGGTCTGTCCGTCGCGGCTGGTACGGGCAAAGAGCTGCCGGCCGCGGCGCTCGAACTGCAGGATGGGGTCGAAGTCGTAGCCTTTGTAGTTGGGGTATTGGGGACGCCCGTCGGGTCGGGTGACGGTGAGCATGTTGCCGCAGTTGTAGAGCGGGAAGACGCCCAGCTGATAGACGGCGTCGGCATCGGTGACGAGCAGTCCGCCCTCGTTGTAGGCCTTCGGCTTGTGCTCGGCAAGTCCTTCCATATCGGTGAAGCGGGCCATCATGACGAAGTCGCCCTCCACCTCCTTATAAATATGGCCACCATGCTGCAGCGGGTCTTCCTGGAACAGGGCCGTGGTGGCGGCGAGGGTCTGCTCGGCAGGCTGCTCGAAGACGGGTGTCATGAGGGGCGAGAGGGTGAAGCGGCTGTCGGGGTCGCTCTCGTCGAAGTCGTCGTCACCCAGCGAGGGGGTGCGGTCGTCTTTCCTCTGGTTGTACATCGTACGTACCTCATCGGCGGTCACGGATTGCGGCAGGATGGCGAGTGAGCTGAGATAGCCTCTGAAGTTGTTGGCACCCTGGCCGTCGGCTCCGATCACCACGCTGCCCTCGGGGCGGAGCATGATGAAGTTGTTGTGCTCTTTCAGCAGCTGGCCGTCGCGGTAGATGCGCTCCATCCATCCGTCGAAGGTAACCACCCAGTGGTGCCACTGTCCCTCAGCGGCTTTCACGGCCTCGGGGGCGCCACAGCTCTCGAACGAGCCCTGATGGTTGACGAGTCCAGTGGCGGGGTCGGTGCCCAGCCGCATCTCTGTGGTGGCGAGGTCGGCCTGCGAACTGCTGAGCGACGCCAGGGTGGCCACGGGACCTACCTCGGTCTGCAAGGCCCAGGCACTGATGGTGTAAGGGGCATTGTAGCGATAGGCATTGGCAACGGGTGTGGGGGCCGTGAGGCGCTGTGAGCCGTTGAAGAAGAGGGCCCACCGTCCGTCTTTCACGCGGAGGCGCATGGGTTTGTTGGCCTTGAGGGTGATGCCCTCGGCCGTGGTCACCTCGCTGACGTCGGCAGGCTGCGTGCGGCCCTGCGCCAGGGTGGCGGCATCGAGGGCGATGGTGGCCTGACGGCGGTCAGCGGGACTGACATCCTTGCGGTGCATGCCGGGATAGCCATCGTTCGACTCGACATCGGTGTCGGGCAACAGAGGGGCCTTCTTCCACACCTTCACGTTCCAGATGGCAGGTATGTGGCCGTTCTTCTGGGTGTCGGTGATGGTGATGCGCACATAGCGGGCTTTCGCCTTCTTGCGGTCGATCATCGGCGAGCCCTGCATGGTGTTGTCGGTGCGGTCGGCATAGAGGGTCCAGCGGCGGCCGTCGGTAGAGGTTTCTATCTTGTACTGGTAGAAGAAGGTGGGATACTCGAACTGTGTCCACACCTCGTTGAACGCGGTGGTGCGCCCGAGGTCGATCTGCAGCCACTCACCGTGCTGCTGCGGGTCCCAATTGGTATGGCGGGCCTTCCAGAGCGTGCCGTTATTGTCGTCGACGGCATATTCGGGCTTGAACCACTCGTCGTAGTAGCTGCTGGCCGTGACCTTGGCACCATAGGCGAGGTTCTGACTGGCGGGCGGAGTGAGCAGTCCTACCTTCGATGCATCGTGGGTGGGGACGACGGGCAGGATGTTGCCGTCGGCATCGAACAGCAGCTCGTCGATGCACACCTGGCGGTTGAAGCCGTGGACGGAGTGCGGATTGTTGTGACGGTGGTAGACGATGTAGTAGCGGCCGTTCTCTTCCAGGATGCTGTGGTGGCCGGGACCGTGGATGGTGCCGTCGGCATTGGTGGAGAGGATGCAGCCCTTATACTCGAAGGGTCCCATGGGTCCGACGCGGGATGTGGCATACTGCACACGGTAGGTGTGGTCATGGCACGAGCCCGAGGAGTAGGTGAAGTAATAGGTGTCGCCCCGGCGGAACACGAAGGGCGCCTCGAAGACATCCTTCAGCTCGGTGTTGGGGATGAGGCGCTTCTCGGCGAAGAACTCATCGGCGGCAATGGGGAACGGAGCGTCTTCGCGCCAGCCGCGCGCATCGGCGGCACCCGGGGCGGGACGCTTGCCGCTGAGCCGGGCCACACCACAGCCGAAGCCGTCGTAGATGCCCCATGTGGTGAAATAGAGATACTCCTGGCCGTCGTCATCGCGGAACAGCTGGGGGTCGAGGGTGATGACATTGTGCACATAGCGGTCGGGCACCATCACGGCGTCGGCCTTCCCAAGGATGTTGTGCCAGGGACCGATGGGCGACGATGCCTCGCCCACGTTGATGTTGCAGGGCTCGCAGTAGTAATAGCGGTAAGTGCCGTCGGGCTGCTGCACCACGTCGGGTGCCCACACCACCTCGGTGGTGGGCCAGTTCATGACGATGTTCTTCCAGTTGCGGAAGTCGCTTGACACCCACACCTGGGCGGGTCCGTAGCCGTTGCCCGTTCCGTCGGTGGTGGCATAGAGGTAATAGGTGTCGCCGAACTTACGGATGGTGGGGTCGGCGAAATAGCCGGGAATGAAGGGGTTGCCGGCACCGGGGGTGTTCCAACGGGCGGCATTGTCGGTCACGCGGAAGGTATAGGGGAACTCCCGCAGCTCAGCCTTCGGCTCGGGATTATCCTCGCTGGGCATGGGTATCTGATAGTGCTCCTGCGGCGCGCCCATGACGATGAGGTAGAGGTGGCGGAGCGTCACGCCCTGCGGGACGGTGAACGTCGTGGCATTCACATCGCTATAGATTTCCTTGTCGTCGGTGGTGATGCCCACAAAGCCGTAGCGCAGCTGGTCGCCCCGGAGCTGGAGGCTGAACGACGTGGCACGGAGATTCACGAGACTGTCGAGCAGGATGGCATTGAAGCCGTATTCCTCGGGATAGTTGCGGGGCCGCAGCCACCCGCCGTTGTCGGTCAGCTCGGTGGTGAAGGTGCAGGCATACTTGCGCGTCGCGCGGCGGGCATGCTGGAAGTCGAAGTTGACCAGATGCTGGTAGCCGCGCAGCATCTCGTCGCAGAACTGCCCTTGCGTCATGTGGTACAGGCGCTGGTAGGTCATCACGGGGTCTTCCCCTATCCTACCCTGACGGTAGAGCTCGCCGATGGACTTCCGTCCGTGCAGGTCGCTCCACCACTGAATGACGTAGGGCGAATGGTAGATATTCTCCAGATGGAGATAGGCTTTGTGGGTGAGTTTCTTGAAAGCCTCGAAGTGGTAGTTCTCGTCGGTGATCCAGTCGGGGTTCACCTGCCAGAGCATCCATTGCGAGGTCATCTCGAAGAAGCCGCTGCCGCCCCAGGCGTCGCCCACCGAGTCGGCAGGTATCTGCAGCTGGAACGAGTGGCCCAGCTCGTGGGCCATGCAGTTCATCTTCTCGTCCTGAATGCGGTTGGGCGCCACCCATAGCGCCCCGATGAAGTTGTCGTAGGTGCCGCCGTAGGCCGTGCCGTCGAGCGAGTAGTTGACCATGACCATCATCTTATAGCGGTCGCACTTGCTGCCGGGCAGAGAGAAAGCCAGCGTGTCGCGGAAGAAGTGGTAGAACGACTGCACCCGGTCGCGCAGATTCGTCAGGCTGAAGCGCATGGGATGGCCGTCGAGGTCGGGACCGCTGACGATGCCATTCGAGGGCTGCCGGTCGAAACCGCGTTCCCACATGAAGATGAGGTCGTCGGTCTGGATGCTCCTGGCGAACGACCACCGTGAAGTGTCGGCCTGCAGGTCGATGCCCCGCAAGTCTTCAGGGATGAATATCTTCTTCTGGGCACTGGCACTCAAGCAGAGCAAGGCCACAGCCACCAACGTTACAATTCTTCTCATATCGGTATTCAGGTTTGTTATTCGTTCAGTTTCCTGCAGGGTAGTTGGCTACCAGCTGGTCCATGAAGGCTGTGCGCAGCTGGAGCCATTTCTCCATGCGGTCGATTTCGGTCTGATAGTCTTTATCGATGGGCCACCGCTCGGCATTGCGCCCCATGGCCTCGGCGGCACAGATGGCATAGCGCTTTGTCTCGGGCCAGAACTCGCTCATGATGCGGGGACTGATCTCTTTCCAACGGGCCTTCACCTGACTGACGAACTGGCGGCTCTTCCACATGTCGGTGAAGAAACTCGGCACATAGGTGTAGTTGCTGATGTGGCGGGCAGGGTCGGGTGTTGGCGATGGTGTTTGCCTGGCTTCCGGCTCGTCGTTCTCCGACGAACAGCCTGCCACCAGTACCGCTGTCAACAGTGCAGCAAATATCTTTTTTCTCATTTCTTTTCTTTCGTTTCAGGTTAGCACGATGCAAAATTACCATTTCTTGCCCTTCCCGGCTGACACTATCGTCCAAATTGTTGCAAGAATCGTCTAGGATGCCCTTTTCAAGGGAGTTTTTCCTTGTCTCACGCAGAGTTTTTTCTTTCACGCAGAATTTTTTTCTCACACAGAGGGTACAGAGGTACAGAGTTTTTTCTTTCACACAGAGTTATTTTTTATCACGCAGAGGCGCGGAGGCTTTTAGAGTTTATAGAGGACTTGTTTTAGAGTCATGGAGTATTATAGAGTTGATGAAGTCTTTTTGAGTTAAAAGAGGCAAGCGACCGTAGGTCGCAACCTCTGTTCCCTCTGTGTGAGAAAAAACTCCTCTCTGAACTCAATATTTCTCCGCGCCTCTGCGTGAAAAAACTTTCAGGATGAAAACCTCTGTACCTCTGTTTCCTCTGTGTGAGAAAAACTCCTCTCAGAACTCAAAATTTCTCCGCGCCTCTGCGTGAAAGAAAAGCCTTCTGCGTGAAAACCTCATTACCTCTGTACCCTCTGTGTGAGAAAATTCTCTCTCAGAACTCAAAATTTCTCCGCGCCTCTGCGTGAAAGAAAAAAACCTTCTGCGTGAAAGAAAAAACCTTCTGTGTGAAAGAAAAACCTCTTTTCACTCAGCGTGAAACAGATGGGGTGCCGCACCATTCATGAAAGTAAGCAACGAAGATGAGACTACCCGTATTGGCGTCGATGACAATATGGCTTACGTCAGCGCGCTTCATGCTACGCCCACTATAGCAGAGACGGGGGCGCCAATGCCCTCCCTTCGGGTAGAATGCGATATAGCATTCATCATTAATCTGTGAATCCAAATCATCGACCTTGGCACCCAAATACATGGCCATTTTCTCCTTGGCCTTGTCAGGTGTCAGCGCTGGCGTGACATTGAAGTCCTTTACTGGTTGGCATGAGCCTTCCATGCGCAGCATCTTGCCACTCTTGTCGTACCACAATGTGCATGAGCCTGCAACAAAGACACCTTTATATAATGGATTATACACTTCCCTACGCCCTCTCTGTCCATGCGTCTTGAAAGGTATTGCCCAATCATCCCTGCTGGCAGCGCTCTTGCGAAACTGATAGTCACTGTCGTAATTCAGCATGCTGAAAAACTCTTCCCCGCTGGCAGGAGGCGTCTTGTCAGTACGACTCTCAAAGTCAACCATCGTCAGTTCCTCATCATAGACGATGGCCGGCCATCCGGCTATATCCACCTCCTTCTTCCTTTCTGCTTTTTGCTTGTAAGCCTCATCCATTTCAGCCTCTGTAAACTCAGGATGCAGTTCTGGGGCTACGATTGTCTCGTCATCGCTGTCTGAGCATGCCACTGCCAGCATGCAGAACATCAGCGATAGTACCTTCCAAACATTTCTTCTCATTTTTTCTGACTTTATTCTTTTATTCAAGTTTCGTTATCGCTCAACTTTTCGTAGTTCAAGGAGTTTCAAGGAGTTCAAGACAATAGCTTTATTCCTGTAATCCATTTCGGAAAGTTGAAAAAGTGAAGACTATTGTCTTGAACTCCTTGCAACTTCTTGTTTACTTGACTGTCAATATAGTAAATGCAGAGACAGTGAAAAACTTGCAATGACAGGAAACTATTTAAGTTTTTTTAAGACTCAACGGGGGGCGGACACCGATGTGCCCGCCCCCGTACTATTAACAAAATTAACCTAAAAAACAGGGTCAGAACTGCATGTTCAGCGTGATGACAGCCTTATACTCCTTGCCGCCCTTGGTATAGACGAGCACGGGCTTCACCACGTATTTCGAGAACGACTGCACCCGGTCGCGCAGATTCGTCAGGCTGAAGCGCATGGGATGGCCGTCGAGGTCGGGACCGCTGACGATGCCATTCGAGGGCTGCCGGTCGAAACCACGTTCCCACATGAAGATGAGGTCGTCGGTCTGGATGCTCCTGGCGAACGACCACCGTGAAGTGTCGGCCTGCAGGTCGATGCCCCGCAAGTCTTCAGGAATGAATATCTTCTTCTGGGCACTGGCACTCAAGCAGAGCAAGGCCACAACCACCAACGTTACAATTCTTCTCATATCGGTATTCAGGTTTGTTATTCGTTCAGTTTCCTGCAGGGTAGTTGGCTACCAGCTGGTCCATGAAGGCTGTGCGCAGCTGGAGCCATTTCTCCATGCGGTCGATTTCGGTCTGATAGTCTTTATCGATGGGCCATCGCTGGGCGTTGCGCTCCATGGCCTCGGCGGCACAGATGGCATAGCGCTTGGCCTCGGGCCAGAACTCGCTCATGATGCGGGGACTGATCTCTTTCCAACGGGCCTTCACCTGACTGACAAACTGGCGGCTCTTCCACATGTCGGTGAAGAAACTCGGCACATAGGTGTAGTCGCTGATGTGGCGGGCAGGGTCGGTGCCGAGCACCGTCTCGCGATAGTCGGTGAAGAAGGTGTGGCCGGTGCGCATCTGTCCCCAGTCGAAGTCGTAGCCGGCATCGAAGTCCCATAGCGGTCCGAAGGTCCACAGCGAACCGGCGCCGTCGTCCTTGTAGAGATAGATGCTTCGCGGTGCCGCTACCTCGACGTTGTAGACCAACTCCTGGATGAGCAGATAGTCGATCATCACGCCGATGTCCATCACCTTGGCCAGTGCGTCGTAGTCGTGGGCCAGGATGAGGTTCTCAATCTGGCTCAGGGCGGTGCGGGCGTCGCTGATGAGCGTCTCGGGCGTGGCATAGTCTTCCGCCTCGGGGCACTTCACGCAGACGGGCATCCTGTAGACTTGCGACCAGAAGTTGTCGCCTTCACCGGGAGCCTCCTCGGGTCCGTCGTCAACGTCGAGCGACAACAGCCAGCCTTTCTTGCTGCTGATGTTCACACGGCTCTTGCTCTGCTCCACCTGCTCGGTCAGCATGTAGAGGCCTTTATAGTCGCCGTTAAGCGTCAGTTCGACGAAGCGTGTATGGTTGGTATAGGGAATGCCCAGACCGCTGCCCATCTCGAAGACGAAGGTGTTCATCAGGTGGGTCGGGTCACGGTAGTTGGCCAGCATCACCCAGTCTTTCTCTTCGGCAAGGCCGAGAATGGAGGCCTTCTCATCGAGCTTCAGGCGGTAGGGCTTCTTGGGATACCACTCCCACGTGGAGTTGCCTCGTCCGCGGATGCGCCCCCTGCCCTCGTAGTCCCACTCGTCGAAGTCGGACTCTATCTTGATGTTGCAACCGCGATAGTCTTCCTTGCTGGTCACGGCCATATTGTTGTCTACATCGATGGTGATTTTTGCTACTTGATACTTAGGTTCTGTCGGTTTGGGCTCATATTTTCTCACCTGTGTAATCTCAAAGGAATAATAGGTGATGGTGGCCTGATTCCGATGAAAGTACTTCGTGTGCAGTGCGCGATATTTGCCGCTGACGACTACCGTCTCGTCTTTCAGCGCCTTCCATTCGTCTTTCATGTTGGTCACCACGATGCTGACGCCTTCCTCGTCACCGCCTCCCATGAAGGGATTCACCTGTTCGCGGTCGAACTTGATCTCCCAATGGTTGCCACTCTCGTCGCTCACCAGCTGACAGCGGAAGTCGGTCAGCTCGTGCTCTGAGGTGTCTTTGGGATATGTGATGGTGACATCGTCGTCGGACGTTGGTGCCGGCTCGTCGCTGTTGCTCGAACAACTTACCACCAGCAAGGCCAACAGGCCAAAAAGAAATATTCTCTTCATCTTCTTTGTATTCAACATATCGGTTTTCTGCATCATTCTCAATCGGTCTTTAAACTGACAACAGGAGCGTTTTCCTTGTTTTGAGAGTCCATTCACGTCAGATATCCTAAAAGACCGATGGGGAATAATAGCGGGAGCGAAACCCGACCCGAAAAGGCCACTGGCTCCGCTCCCCAAACCTAAAAAACGGTGCTTTAAAAATGCAGTTTGATTGTCATCACTGCTTTATACTGTTTGCCGTCCTTGGTATATACCCAAGTAGGTTTCATGGAATAAGACTTGCCAGCCTCCACCGTGCCGGGTTTGAAGCCGATGGGGAAGTAATAAGATGTACCGCTATACTCGTAGTACAACTGGCCATCGCCCCATGTGGAAGAATAGCCTGCAGCACTAATCCACGGTCCAATGCCATTGGTCGTGCAATGGTAGTCGATGGTGCCGTCGGGCTGCGTCAGTCCAATGGCAATCTTACCTTCTGCGGGTCTTACAAGGTCTGCCTCACCTTCCACGCCAGAAGACTCGCGCGAAGCTGTGAGAGCCAGAATCTCTGCGGGCTGCAGTTTGAAAGCCTTGCCAATCTTCTCCATGATACCCTCACCAAGCAGGTCTATCTGAGTGACCTCATAGCCCTCGAAGGCAGCGTCGAGTCCTTTCACGTCGAAAGAGACAGCCACGTCTTCAGGATCGCCTGCAGGAATCTCGATGAAGCCCTTCACGCTGGTTCCCTGGAACTTCACGTTGTAGGGCCACTGCTGGTCGTTGGTCTCGTCGTCGTCCCAAGCCTGGCGCTGATAGTTGGTCGGGGTGGCCACCACCACGAGGTAGAGCTTGTCGGTGCCAGCGGGAACCTTCATCTCTGCCACGGCGTTCTTGCCCTTGGCCATGGTGCCATAGACCGACTTATCGCCACAGATGGCTACGAAGCCCACGCGATAGGCCGAAGAGTTGTTCGACTGCTGGTTGTAGGTCGAGACATTGCCCTTGGCATTGCCATCGCCGTCGACCACCTTACCGGCATCACCGTCGGGAAGCGCACTGCCTGGAGTCACTGCCTTCAGGTCGGCTTTCACCGTTGTGCCTGCGGCAGGAATGTCCAGTTCGATGGCGTTGAAGCCGGTTGTACCGGGACAGTTGTCGTAGGTAGGCTGGAATCCACCGTCCTTTGGCAACACATTGGTTGTATAGTTGGCAGCACCGGGATTCAGAGAGAGGTACTGGTGTACGGCGTCGAAGTCGTAGTTCACGGCACGGGCGGCATAGTCGTAGTACTCGTCGTAGAACTTCTCCATGTCGTTGCCACAGAACAGGCGGGCATAGGTCTGGAGCGGATCCTCGGGGAAGGTGCTCTCCTGCCAGATGCGGCCGTAGGCCTCGATGCCGTGCTTCTGTGTCAGGTAGTAAGGCAGCCAGTAAGAGGCATAGCGCATGAACTCATGGTTGAAGTGGCGGTGATGGTTGCGAAGCCATACTGCTGGATGAACCTCCTGAGTGAAGCACTCCTCGGGATAGTCCTGGAACGACTGCCACTGAGCGCACTGCTCCCAGTAAGCACAGCCGCCGGCACCATTCTCGCCGAAGCCATAGCGGAAGCCGCCGTTCATGCCGTATTCGGTCTCCTGAGCCTGACCATTGAGCAGCTTGTCGCAGCCCACCTGGTACTGGAACGAGTGACCAATCTCATGGCCGATAGTCGAACCGACGGGCTGACAGGTAGAGGGGTTCACCCAGAGGGCACCAATCTTATTGTCGTAGCCTGAGCCGGTGGCGAGCCAGTCTTGCTGGTAGAGCAGATAGATCTGCATCTTGTAGTTGTCGAGGTTGCTCTTGCCCTGGCCCACAGTCACCATCTTCAGCTTCTCCACATTGGTGGTATAGAACTGCTCGGCCTTCTGCAGCAGGTCGTCGATGTCGACACGCAGGGATGCGGGCACATCGGTAGAGTTGGGATCGTAGCCGAAGCCGGGCTCCCAGAACACGAAGAAGTGCTCACTCTGCTTCATGCGCCAGAACGACCACTTGGCATCGTCGCGCAGCATGTTGTCTACACCTTTCTCGAAACCTTCGTTCCACGGGCCGGGACAGGTGTATTTGTCGAAGTTCTGCACCTGCGAGCGGTCCATGATATGCACAGCATCGGGATTCTGGTTCTGGTGAACATTGATGACAGAGACTTTGTCGCCACAACGAATCTCAATCTGCGCGTCGCGGTAGAACTCAGAGTTGTTCTTCGTCAGACAGAACGGCATCTTCACCTCACCAGCCTTACCAGTATTCACTGTCAGGGTGATCCACTCAATCTTGGTATTGGCGGCACGGGTGGTCACATCGCTGACGCTGGCCGACCAATCGTCGTTGGCAGTGAACGTGATGGAACTCTCCACCTCGTCCCATTCCACCGTCTTATTTAATTCACTCTCCGCAATAGATATATTGCCGACAACGATTTCATCGTCATCCGAACAAGCGAAGAGACCGAGAGCGAAGAGCGCTACAAGGGCGCTCTTGCTCATTAGTCTTGAAATATGCTTCATACAATATTTATTCATAATATCATTCTTTGTTGGAGTTTGCGATTTCCGTCAGTACCTATTGCAATCATTCAAATGTTATATTGAGGACGAATTCAATATATTTGCTAAAATCATTCTTGTCTGCATATACAAAATGTGCTTTAACTCCAGATCCGGATGGAACCGCTGGAGCGCGTCCTATACGCATTCCCACATCTTCTGTATGAGTCTCCAGGAAGTAGAAGTTGCCTGCTTTATACCCGTCAGCGCTCCAATTTGTAATCACATTTTTGACATCCATCCAGTATCCTGGACTTGCGGTATAACTGGCATCTGTTATCCAACTACCATCATCTTTTACAATATACATCATGATATCATCGACCTCGAGAGCACTGTTAAAGTCTGCAACAGATAACCCAAAGCATGCACTAATTGCATTTTCACAAGATGCAAATGATAATTCGGCATAATTGTAGTCACCATCAGGTATGCTTATATCACGAATGATCGTTCCCGGGTCGGTAACCGCAAAGTTAACGTTGAAACGGATATAGTCATCATAGTCTTTGCCATTATCGATGGCAAACCCCACATTGGCACCTACAGAAACACCAGCGGCTGACTCTTCAGGAACGCTTAGGATAAGAGCCTTCTGTGCCTTGTCTAGCTCAATGCTGGCCACACCATTGGCAGCATCGGACACAAGACCAGAGGCATTGAACCACCAGCCGTTGCTACCTTTGGTGGCAGCAGCCTTATTCCAGATACCACGGGCGGTGTTGATGTTATAGAACACCACCTTGCCAGTTTCCAAACCTGCCAGCATATCATCGACGGTCATCTTCATCTTGGTCTGAATCTGCTCGGCATAGTCTTTCAGATAGATGGTCTTTGGCGAGACATGTCCTTTACGGAACTCGGCATTCACTGCTATCGTTGCGCTGGCATCGGCACGCAGGTAAGGAGCCTCATCGGGACCATAGACGTGCTTCTCTACAGCATCCTCTGGATCGTCGCTACAGGCGGTGAAGCCCAGGGCGAGGCAAGCCATTGCTATATATAATATATTCTTTTTCATAATTATCAATTATTTATTATCAATTATCCATTAATTAGCTGCTGTGTAGCCAGGATTCTGCTTCAACTTGGGGTTGCCGTCGAGGGCATCCTGCGGGATGGGGAAGATGTCGGTGTGACGGTCGGGCTCGGGATCCTTACAGAACCACGACTTGCCGCAATAGACGTTCATATTCGTACCCTTGATCATGAAGCGGATAATGTCGTCGCGACGGTGTGCCTCGCAGACGAACTCACGTCCTAACTCGTCGAGCAGTCCGCCCAGTTCGATGTCGTCGCCACCCTGATAGTTCTCTACCCAGTGGTCTTCACCACCTAACTCACCGGTATTCTCGCGGTGTCCGTAGTTGTACTTACTACCACCCTTCAACTGTGCTGCTGTCACCTTGGCCTTCGAGGGATCAAGCTTGAAGTTACGTTCACGCACCTTGGTCACCAGTGCGGCAGCGTCATCCTCAGTCTCACCGTTATAGCCGCCGAGGCGAAGCAGGCACTCGGCCTTCATCAGCAGGGCGTCGGCATAACGATAGTAGGGCACGTCGTCGTAACTCGAACCGAAGTCTCCCGATACAATCTCGTACTTGATCAGTCGCCAACTCTCCATGGGGTAGCAACCAGGGTTGTCGATGCTGTGCAGCTCACGGGTATAGTTGAGTGGCTCGCCGTCGAGGTAGATCAGACTGCCATCGATAGAATACTGCTCACCACCAGTCCATGTGTTCTCCAGGCGGGTGTCACCCTCCTCATAGATGTCGAGGAACTGGGGGAATACGATGCCACCGCCAGTAGCCCAGCCCGAGAAGTTCCAGCGGGCACGGCCAGCATTGTGGATCCAGAGGTTGGCCATAAAGTTACCGCCAGCATACTTGTTCTCAAGCACAATTCCGAAGATAATCTCGGGCGATTTGCTGATGTCTTCCTTGAAGTTGTCGAGGTAATTGGCTGCCAGTGCAAACTTCCCGGAATTGATGATGACGTTCAGCGCGTCGATACACTTCTTGTAGTATGTCTCATCTTTTGCATTAGGGAAGAATGCGTCATGGTTCAGGTAGAGTTTGGCCAGCTGCATATAGGCAACATACTTGTTCATCTGTCCGAGGGCCACCTTCTCTGGCAACTGTTCGCAGACATCAAGCAGTTCGCTCTCAATCCACTTGAAGGTAACTTCTGGAGCAGCCTGCTCAGGCGTCCAGCCATCTGGATGTACGAAGGTGGTGTCGAGCGGGATGTTGCGGAACAGGTCAAACAGATTGTAGTAATACATGGCACGATATGCACGTATTTCTGCTGTCTTCGTCGCATTGGCCTGAACCAGTTCATTGGCAAGAGCACGGTTGCACGCATTCACTCCACTATAGTTGTTCTCCCAGTTGACGATAAAGTGTCCGATACCAGCATTAAATTCGTGCTTATGCATGGAGATATAGAGGTCGCCCCAGCCGATACCAATACGGTTAGGGATGCCCCATACATCAGAACTCTCATCCATGATATCGGCCATACCGAACCATCCCCAATAGACATCGCGCATACTGGTGTAAGCGGGTGCAATGGTTGCTTCAAGTTCAGACTCGGTGAACTCATGTGTCTCAGAAGCCATCTGAGAGTATAGGGTCTCGTCCAAGTCTGTACATCCGGCAATGGTCAGGCCGGCGGCTCCTACCATAGCGGAAACGATAATTTTGTTATATATTGCTTTCATTGTCAATTCTGTTTTAACTTTGAACTATGAATTATGAACTATAAACTTCTTAGAACGTAACGTTCAAGCCAAGAGTATAGGTGCGGATGGTTGGATACTTGTCGCGCTGGTCGATACCCGAGTACTGGGGGTCGCCGTTAGAAAGCTCCGGATCCAGACCGTTGTAAGAGGTGATGGTAAACACATTGTCGGCAGAAGCATAGATGCGTGCACCCTTGATGTACTTATTCTCCTTCAGAGGAACGTTGTAGCCCAACGTGAGGTTCGAGAGCTTGAAGAAGTTACCGTTGCTCAGATAGTAGCTCACGAAGGTCTGCTTCTGAGCGGGCTTCAGCACGTTGCCGTCGCTGTAGGGAGCCTCAGCGGCATCCTTCAATCGGTTGTAGGTCACGGCATTATTCTGATAGTAGGCGCGGGCCTCGTTGAGAATCTTGAAGCCGAACTGACCGGTGAACTGCATGTTCAGGTCGAAGTTCTTATACTTCAGGGTGTTGCTCCAACCCACGTTCACCTTAGGAATGGCATTTCCCAGGTTCTGATACCATGTCTCCTTGTCGGTCAGCATGTTGTCGTTGAATTCGACAATCTCGCCTGTCTGGGGATTCTCAATCATCCAAAGGCCGTTCTCACTGACACCTACCGACTTCAGACCGTACCACTGTCCGAGGGGCTTGCCCACTTCCATGATCTGCGTGGAAAGTGAGATAGGCTCACCGAGGTAAGCGATATAGTGACGGTTGGCTGTCTCATAGAGGTCGTTGGAGAGGCTCAGCAGTTTGGTGGCGTTGTGGGCGAAAGTGGCTGTGGTCTTCCACTCGAAGTCGTTTGTGCGGACAGGAATGGCGTTGATGGCCACCTCGATACCCTGGTTGCGCATCTCACCTACGTTGGCCATGGTGCGGGGATAGAGGTTGGGCGGCACGGGTACGTCATACTCCCAGAGCATGTCGACGGTCTTCTTGTGATAGAGGTCGATGCTACCCCAGATGCGGTCGCCGAGCACGGCAAAGTCGATACCGACATTATACTCCGTCGACTTCTCCCACTTCAGGTCGGGGTTCGGGTTCTGGTCAACGCTCAGGCCCTGCTGCCATACACCATTTGCATCGTAGTAGTAAGGAGAGCCCAATGCCCAGGTGGTCAGTGAGAGGTAGCGTCTGCCAGGAATGACACCCGTCACACCGAAACCGGCACGCAACTTCAGATTGTCGAGCCAAGAGCGCGTGCCTTCCATAAACTTCTCGTTCGAGATGGTCCATCCGAGAGAGGCTGAGGGGAAGGAACCCCACTTGTAGTTCTCACCGAACTTAGAAGAACCTTCGCGACGAAGCGAGAGCAGCACGTTGTACTTTTCGCCGAAACCGTAGCTGACACGTCCGAAGAAACCTACCAGCGTGTCGTCGCTCTTGTCAGAGCCCATACCGGCCTTACCGTCTTTCAAGTACTTACCAACACCCATGTTGTTGTACGTATAAAAATCGCTGGCGAAGTTGGTGTTGTTGGCGTAGAAGCTCTCATCTACCTGATATTGGTAGCTGTAACCGACGAGGGCCTCGAAGCGGTGCTGACCCCACTGGTGCTTATAGGTAGAGGTGAGTTCCAGATTGTTCGTCTTGTTGTAGCCATAGCTGTGGTAAGCATAACCAGTGGTGTAGCTGTTCTTCTGGCCATAGTATTTAGAAGTCTGATAACCCTCATCGTGAGCGTTGTAACGCTCGGTGCTGAGCATCAGGTTGGTCTGCCAGCCCCTGATAGGCTCCAGGGTGATGTTACCGGTCAGGCGGGTGGTCTCCGTCTTGTACTCACCAGTCTGCTCCTTCAGGATGCCCACAGGGTTGTAGTAGTAGTTGATACCGAAGTTCTCATAGTAGTCACCGTCTTCTGCATAGATGGGCTCGGTGGGGTTGCGCATGAGGGCCTGGCGATAGACCATCTGGCCTGCTGCATCCACGGGACCGTTCTCGTGCCAGCGCTTCAGGATGTTGAACTGCAGCTTCAGCATGTCGTTGAACATCCAGTGAGAGAGACCACCATTGAAGTGCATCTCCTTGCCATAAGTCTTGATGAACACACCCTGCTGGTCGCGATAGGTGAAGTCGGCATTATAAGAAGTGCTCTTGTTGCCGCCGCTGATGTTCACATTGTGGTTGTGGGTCAAGGCTGTACGGCTGACGGCATCGAGCCAGTCGGTATCGTAACCACGGTCGGTGTAATTAGTCTTACCCGCACGGATATCGTCGCCGTCCATCATATCGAGCTTCTTACCGAAAGAGGCCAGCGATACGTAGCCGCTGTAGTTGGCAGTGGTACGGGCCTCGCGCTTACCGGCCTTGGTGGTGATGAGAATCACACCGGCAGCACCACGGGTACCGTAGATAGCGGCTGCAGAAGCGTCCTTCAGCACGTCGATGCTCTCGATGTTCTCAGGAGCCACTGTGTTGAGGCTGCCCTCAAGACCGTCAATCAGCACGAGCGGTGTGTTGCCACCCTGGAGGGAAATGATACCACGCAGACGGATGGAAGAGGCTGCACTCGGGTCACCAGAACCGTTGGCGATGGTCAGACCAGCCACCTTACCTTTAATCAGGTCACCGGCGTCGCGGATGTTACCTTGTGCAAAGTCCTCGGCCTTCACGCTGGTGATGGCAGAGGTGACGTCGCCCTTGCGCTGAGTGCCATAACCAATGACAACCACCTCGTTCAGCAAGGCATTGTCTTCCTGAAGTGTCACATCGCTACCGGCAGGTATTTCCTGGGCAACAAAGCCGATGTAAGAAACCACCAGCACGGCATTTCGGTGGGAGACCTTGAGAGAGTAGTTTCCGTCCAAGTCGGTAACTGTAGCGTTTGTGGTGCCCTTCTCGGTCACGGTGGCGCCTATGATAGGCTCGCCCTTCGCGTCCTTGATAACACCTTTCACTGTCACACCTTGCTGAGTCACTTCAGCAACGGTTGGTAAAGTGCTTTCTGCGGCATAAGCTCCTAGAGCCCCGCCCAGCAAAAGCAAACATAAGAGATGTTTCTTCATACCAATTTGTTTTTTAGGTTTATGAATTAGGTTTATGAATATTTATGTTATACATGTATTTTTTATTAAGATTCGATAATGATGCCGCAAAGTTAAAAAATATTAGCGTGGCAGGATAAAAGAATAGTCCAAGATAATGCAACAAAAGTCTAAAAGCTGGAAAACAAGCACTTTTTGGACTATTTTTCTATTACTTTGGACGATGGTTTCATAGGCTGTCCCATTTCTTTGTTATCTTTGCAGCGAGAAGATAAAAAAACACAGAATACGATATGAAAAAAGGAATCCTTATCAGCTTGTTGACCACTGTGCTGCTGGCCGGCACAGCAGCCGCCAAAGACTATCGCTCCATCAAGAGCGTGCAGGCAGTCAGCGTGGAGGTGCCGGTGGGTAATGCCCCGAGGCTCCCCTATCGGTTGTGGGTGGAATATTCCGACGGCAAGGGTGAGTACCGTCAGGTGAAATGGCTCAACGCGTCGGAGGCAACCGAGAAGGCCGAGGCCAATCCTGCCATCAATCCCATAGGTAACATATATAAGGTACGTGGAATGATTCTCGGCGACAACTCTACACCTAACGGCTACCCTGTCTCGGCAGAGGTAAAGGTGGTGGCCGACGCCAAATCGGCCAAGGACTGGAAAGTGCCTTCCAACACTCCTGTGGCTGAGACGCTGCCGCTCGACCAGGTAAGCATCGACGGCGACAACCGCCTCACGTGGAACCGCAACCTCGACATCGACCAGCTCATCAGCCTGCCGGTGAAACAACAGCTCTATAACTACCGCGACACCTACGGACTCTCCACCGAGGGCTATCCCGAGGCCGACGGCTGGGACTCGCCCACCACAAAGCTGAAGGGCCACGGCTCTGGCCACTATATGTCGGCCATGGCTTTCGCCTTTGCCAGCTGTCAGGACAAAGCGAAGAAAGCCATCCTCAAGCGCAACATCACAGAGATGGTGAACGGACTGCGCGAGTGTCAGGAGCGCACCTTCGTGTGGAACGAGCAGCTGGGACGCTACTGGGAGGCCCGCGACTTCGCCCCCGAGGAAGAACTGAGACAGATGCAAGGCACATGGAAAGACTTCGACCGCTATAAGAAAGAGTATCAGAAGTATGGCTACGGCTACCTGAACGCCATCCCTGCCCAGCACTGCGCACTGATAGAGATGTACCGCGCCTACAACAACGAGAGCTGGGTGTGGGCACCTTATTATTCTGTACACAAGCAGCTGGCAGGCCTCATCGACATCGCCACCTATATCGACGACAAAGCCACTGCCGCCAAGGCTCTGCTCATTGCCAAGGATATGGGACTGTGGGTGTGGAACCGCCTGCACTACCGCACCTTCGTGAAGAGCGACGGACGGCAGGACGAGCGGCGCGCCAAGCCCGGCAACCGCTACGAGATGTGGAACATGTACATCGCCGGCGAGGTGGGCGGAATGGCCGAGTCGCTGGCACGCCTCTCGGAGATGACAGGCACTGCCGAGGAGAAGCAACGGCTCTTAGAGGCTTCCACCTTCTTCGACAGTCCGGCTTTCTTCGACCCGCTGGCCAAGAACATCGATGCCATCCGCACACGGCATGCCAACCAGCACATTCCCATGGTGACGGGCGCCCTGCGCGCCTTCCGTGGCAACAACAAGCCTTACTACTACAATCTCGCCCAGAACTTCTGGACGATGATACAAGGCCGCTACCGCTATGCCATGGGCGGTGTGGGCAACGGTGAGATGTTCCGCCAGCCCTACTCGCAAATCACCTCTATGTGTACCAACGTCACCAGCTGGGGAGGTCGCGAGCTGCATCCCGAGCCGACCATCAACGAGACCTGCTGTGCCTACAACCTGGCAAAGCTGACGAAGGACCTGAACTGCTTCAACCCCGACGATGCCCGCTACATGGACTACTACGAGCGGGTGCTCTACAATCAGATCATCGGCTCGCTCAATCCTCGTGAGTACCAGACGGTCTATCAGTATGCCGTGGGCCTCAACGCCTCGAAGCCCTGGGGCAACGAGACACCGCAGGCCACCTGCTGCGGAGGTACGGGGGTGGAGAACCACGTGAAATACCAAGAGGCAGCCTACTTCGTGAACGACAACACGCTCTGGGTGGCGCTCTACATGCCGACGACAGCCCACTGGACAAAGAAGGGTGTCGTGGTGAAACAGGAATGCCAGTGGCCGGCAGAGCAGACCACCATCCGCATTGCCAAAGGAAAGGGTACCTTCGCCATGAAGCTGCGTGTGCCCTACTGGGCTACCGAGGGCTTCGACGTGAGACTCAACGGCAAGAGCATCGCCACCCACTACCAACCCTCGAGCTACGTGGAGATTCCTGCCCGTAAGTGGACCAAGAAGGATGTGGTAGAGGTGGTCATGCCTTTCACCAAGCATCTCGACTTCGGTCCCGACAAGATGGAGACAGCACCGGCTTATGAGAAAAACGGCAAGACGGAATATACCCCGATGTGGGCAGGCACCTTTATGTACGGTCCGCTGGTGATGGCCACCACCGGCATCAACAACTGGGACGAGGCCACCATCAACGTCAGTTCCGACCTGAGCGACGTCACCCTCAACGGTGCCAAACAGGGAACAGGTGCCGACGCACATCTCTATACCCTGAGTTATGGCGGACGTACGTTTATCCCCGATTATGCCTGCGACGAGCATGTGACCCACTATTTCCGCATGAACGTAGAGGCTGACCCGAATGTGAAATTGACGACGACAGCTACCGATATCGACAAGTCGCAACTGCGTGAGCTGCTGCTGATTGCCAAGAGCCGTGCCGACGAGCAGCAGGCTTGGAATGCACTGGCCGTGAAAGTGCCTGAGTATGCGCCATGGGCCAAGCACGGGTTTGCCCGCATGACTGCCCAGTACGAGAAGACGCTGCCCTACATGGATGCACCCAAGGACCAATACTCGCAGGAAGAGATCGACAAGGCTGCCGGTGCTCTGAATGCCGTCATCAACACCATGCGCCCGGGCAATCTGCCGGAACTGGAGGACATGGATGAACTGATGCAACTCCTGGAGAAAGCCAAACAACTGCCCGAGGACAACAAGGCCGCCAACCGCGCCATCGGCTATGCAGGCATGGTCATACGCTATGTCAGCGACGGCAGTGGTACGATGGACATGATTGAGCGTGCCACCAACCAACTGAAAGAGGTGCTGAAATAGTTTTCACCGACCGTAAATCATGAAAATGAGAAAAATACTGACTTTTGCCACCCTGCTGGTCTGGTTGACCAGCAGCGAGGCCTCAGCCAAAGACTATACCGTGGCATCGCCCAACGGAAAGAATATCGTAACGGTGAGCGACGGCATCAAGATCACCGTCAGTCACAACAGCCTGAAGGTTGTCGACCTCCTGGCAGGCCTCGACATCTCGACGGGAAAAGCTAGTGCTACAAGAAAAGCCAGTCCCACGAGCATCACGAGCGCCAGGAAGACCGGCGTCACCAAAGAGACCATCCTGGCTCCGTTCTACCGCCAGAAATCGTTCACCACAGCCTACTGCCAGCTTGACATAAAGCTCGGCAAAGACTGGGGCATGCACGTCAGAGCCTACGACGAGGGAGTGGCCTATCGTTTCTACACCACCAGCAAGAAAGAGGCGGTTATAACCGATGAAATGGCCGATTTTTGCTTCCCGGAGGACAGCAAGGCATGGCTCGCCTATTCCACCAACGACCAGAAACCGTTTGCCATGGCCTTCCAGAATTACTACGACGAGACCCTGCTCACCGAAGCCAAAGACAAATATGCCTTCCTGCCCGCTACCATCGAGCGTCTGCTGACTGACGAAGCTGGCAAGGGAACGAATGGCGGTGTGAAGGTGACCCTGCTCGAGTCCGACCTCCGCTCCTACCCCGGCATGTTTCTCAAGGCCGATGGCACACACCTCAAGGCTGCCTTTGCCAAGTATCCGAAGAAGATGGCATACTACAAGTGGCGCGGCATGAGCTATGTGGAGACGACCGAAGACTATATCGCCAAAAGCACGGGACCACGCACTTATCCCTGGCGCGTGATGGCCATCACAGAGAGCGACACCGAGATGCCGGTGAACAACCTCGTCTATGCACTCGCCACACCCAACCAGACGGGCGACACCTCGTGGATCAAACCGGGCAAGGTGGCCTGGGACTGGTGGAACGACTGGAACTTGAAAGGCGTCGACTTCGAGGCTGGCATCAACACCCGCACCTATCAGTATTACATCGATTTCGCCGCCAAGAACCATATCCCCTACGTAGTGCTCGACGAGGGATGGTATGACTCCAGCAAAGGCGACATCATGAATCCCATCAAAGACATCGACCTGCAGGGACTGATCGACTATGCGAAGTCCAAGAACGTGAGCATTGTGCTCTGGACGGTCTTCAATGTGCTCGACGAGCACCTGATAGAGGCCTGTGAGAAATACACCAAGATGGGCATCAAGGGTTGGAAGATCGACTTCATGGACCGCAACGACCAGACGGCCGTCGAGATGGCCGAGCGTCTGGCCAAGACGTGTGCCCGCTATCAGCTCTTTGTCGACTACCATGGTTATTTCACTCCCACAGGCATGAACCGCACCTATCCGAACATCCTGAACTACGAGGGAGTCTTTGGCATGGAGGAGGCCCGCTGGGCTAAGAAGGATACCGACATGCCCCGCTACGATGTCACCTTCCCCTTCATCCGCATGATGGCAGGCAATGTCGACTTCACACCCGGAGCCCTTCGCAACGGCACCAAGGACAACTGGGTGGAATGCTATCAGAACCCCGTGTCGATGGGCACCCGCTGCCATCAGCTGGCCTGCTACGTCGTCCACGACTCGCCCTTCACGATGCTCTGCGATGCTCCCACCAACTACGAGCGCGAGCAGGAGTGCACCGATATCATCACCTCCATTCCCGATGCATGGGATGAGACAAGAATCCTGCAAGGCAAGATGGGTGAATATATCGTCACTGCCCGCCGCAACGGCAACGACTGGTATGTGGGCGGACAGACCAACTGGGACCGCCGCACCGTCGCTCTCGCTCTCGACTTTCTGCCGGCAGGAGCGTCGTATGAGGCTACTCTCGTCACCGACGGCATCAATGCCAACCACCAGGCCGAGGACTACCGCGTTGAGCGAAAGGCGCTCACAGCCCGTGACTTGCTGGACATCCGACTCGCCTCTGGCGGTGGCTTCGTATTGAAATTAATCAAAAAATAGCAAACTATATGAAAAGACTATTGACCATCTTGCTGACGGCCGTCATCGCCACCACCGCCTCAGCAGCGAAGAAACAGGCACCAGCCCACGGCTATCCTATCAATCCGGTGCCGTTTACCTCTGTGAAAGTAACCCCGGGCACCTTCTGGGGACAGCGGCTGGAGGCCAGCCGTAAGGTGACCATCCCCCTTGCTTTCTCGAAGTGCGAGGAGACGGGTCGCTACACCAACTTCTCGAATGCAGCACAGCACCTGAAAGACCCTTCGAAGGTATTCAAGGTGGGCGGACTGGCCTTCGACGATACCGACCCCTATAAAACCATCGAGGGAGCCTCGTATATCCTGCAGACCTACCCCGACAAGAAACTCGTGGCATATATTGACTCCGTGCTCGATGTCATTGCCTCGGCACAAGAACCCGACGGCTATCTCTACACCTCGCGCACCCAGAACCCCAAAGAGCCCCACGAGTGGGCGGGCGAGAAGCGCTGGAGCAAGGAAGAGGACCTCAGCCATGAGCTCTACAACCTCGGTCACATGATAGAGGGTGCCATCGCCCACTATCAGGCCACGGGCAGCCGTAAGTTCCTCGACATCGCCATCCGCTATGCCGACTGTGTCTGCCGCGAGGTGGGACCCAATCCCGGACAGGCTTGTGTAGTGCCCGGTCACCAGATTGCCGAGATGGCTCTTGCCAAACTCTATCTCGTCACTGGCAACAAGAAATACCTCGACGAGGCGAAATTCTTCCTGGACTATCGCGGCAAGACCACCATCGTGCATGAGTATTCGCAGGCTCACAAGCCCGTCATCGAACAGGACGAGGCCGTCGGACATGCCGTGCGCGCCGCCTATATGTATGCAGGCATGGCCGATGTGGCTGCCCTCACTGGCGACGAGAACTATGTCAAGGCCATCGATGCCATCTGGGACAATATCGTCACCAAGAAGCTCTACATCACTGGCGGTATCGGAGCCACTAGCAACGGCGAGGCTTTCGGCAAGAACTACGAGCTGCCGAACATGAGTGCCTACTGCGAGACCTGTGCCGCCATCGGCAATGTGTATGTCAACTACCGTCTGTTCCTGCTCCATGGGCTCTCGAAATACTACGATGTGCTGGAGCGCACGCTCTACAACGGCCTCATCAGCGGTGTGTCGCTCGAAGGCAACGGCTTCTTCTACCCCAACCCGCTGGAGTCGATGGGACAGCACCAGCGCCAGGCATGGTTCGGCTGTGCCTGCTGCCCGAGCAACATCTGCCGTTTCATCCCCTCACTGCCCGGTTATATCTATGCCGTAAAGGACCGCAACGTCTACGTGAACCTCTTCCTCTCCAACAAGAGCAACCTCACGGTGGGTGGCAAGAAGATAGCCCTGAGCCAGACCACGGAGTATCCCTGGAATGGCGACATCACCGTCAGCGTTGACCAGAATGCCGCCGGACAGTTTGCCATGAAGATACGCATCCCCGGATGGGTACGCAATCAGGTGGTGCCCTCGAACCTCTATCAGTATACCGACGGCAAGCGCCTCGGCTACACCGTGAAGGTGAACGGCCAGGATGCCGCCGCCAGCGTGACGGAGGATGGCTACTACACCATCAGCCGCAAGTGGAAGAAGGGCGACAAGGTGCAGATTCACTTCGACATGGAGCCGCGCACCGTACGAGCCAACAACAAGGTGGAGGCCGACCGCGGCATGGTCAGTGTAGAGCGCGGACCGCTGGTCTACTGTGCCGAGCATCCCGACAACAACTTCGACATCATGGGAGCTCTCATCAATCAGCATCCTCAGTTCCGCCTCGGCAAGGGCGAGATTGCCGGAACACCTATTCAGACACTCGTCACCGATGCCCAGACGCTGACATTCAACAAACAAGGCGAGCTGGAAGCCCAGAAGCAGGCGCTGACGCTGATTCCCTACTATGCATGGTGCCATCGCGGCAGCGGAAAGATGCGTGTCTGGCTGCCTCAAGACCTCAGCGCAACCAATCCCACTCAGCCTGCCACCCTCGCCTCTGAGAGCCGTGTCAGCAGCTCAACGGAGAAGATGCCGGCCCTCTCCAGCATCAACGACCGTCTGGTGCCAAAGGACGAGAACGACCGCAGCGTGCCCTACACCCACTGGTGGCCGAAGAAAGACTGCACCGAGTGGCTTGCCTATGAGTTCCCGCAGCCCTCAACAGTGCAGAGTGCCACCGTCTACTGGTACGACGACGGTCCCTGGGGCGGTTGCCGCGTGCCGCAGTCATGGCGCATCCTCTATCAGGACGCTCAGGGCCAGTGGCTGCCAGTGACTGGTGCCGACGGCTATCCCACCGAAAAGGGTGCAGCCTGCACGGTAAACTTCGACCCCGTAAAGACCAAGGCCTTACGTCTGGAAGTGGTACTTCCCAACGACAACTCAGCCGGCCTTTTTGAGTGGATAGTGAAGTAAAAGAGTATTTCAAATCATAACAGCCATGAGCCCTGGAAATCTTCCGGGGCTCATTTCTTTATGACACAGTTGGCACAGTGGAGCTGGCTTTGACTCACAGTTCAGCTGCAAAGGAAAAATTGCATGGGCAATTGTTTTGTATTTCGCGGGAAAGCAGTATCTTTGCAGATGATAAAGATTTAACGAACAAGGATGGAACAGAAGGATGACAATCGGCGACAAAGCCAGATCTATCGGGTGACGCTGGTGGGCGGCGCAGTGAATGTGCTGTTGCTGCTCTTCAAGTTCGTGGCCGGCATTGTGGGACACAGTGCCGCCATGGTGGCCGATGCCGTCCATTCACTCAGCGACTTCCTGACCGATGTCATCGTGCTCATCTTTGTGCGCATCAGCGGCAAGCCCAAGGACAAGTCGCACGACTATGGTCACGGCAAGTTCGAGACGCTGGCAATGACGCTCATCGGCTTGGCACTGGCCGCAGTGGGCATCGGCCTGCTCTATGGCGGAGTGACGAAGATAGCGGCGTGGTGGCATGGCAGCCAGCTGACTGCCCCCGGCACGCTGGCCTTGTGGGCCGCCCTGTTGTCGGTAGTGCTCAAGGAGGCCGTCTTCCGCTATTCCATGGTGAAGGCGCGGCAGTTGCAGTCGCAGGCTGTCGAGGCCAACGCCTGGCACCACCGCAGCGACGCCCTGTCGTCCATCGGCACAGCCATCGGCATTGGCGGCGCCATCTTCCTGGGCGAGCGCTGGACCGTGCTCGACCCCTTGGCGTCGGTCGTTGTGGCCCTGTTCATCATGAAGGTAGCCATCGACCTGCTGCGCCGTGGTATCGGCGACCTCATGGAGCAGTCGCTGCCCGACGAGGTAGAGAAGGAGATCCTGCAGTTGGCCGCCTCCGTCGACCGAGTCTCCAAACCCCACGACCTGCGCACCCGTCGCATCGGCAACCATTACGCCATCGAGATGCACATCCTCATGGATGGCGACCTGCCCCTACGCAAGGCCCATGAGAAAGCCTCCGAGGTGGAACGTCTGCTCAGGGAGCACTACGGTCCCGAGACCCATGTGGCCGTCCATGTGGAGCCGGAAGAGGAGTGACAAGTGAGAAGGTTGTCTAAGTGAGAAGTGACAAGGTTGTCTAAGTGAAAAGTGACAAGTGACAAGTGACAAGTGTGATTACCTTAGGAGTGTAGGAGTGTGGGAGTGTAGGAGTGTAGACAATACTCCGCCTCTTGAACCTTGAACTTTGAACCTTGAACTTGGAACCTGGAACCAGCGGCTTGCCGCCTTATGTGGGCAACCTTGAACCTGGAACTATTCTAGGCGAGTGGGAGCTTCCTCCGCAGCCTTCATGTAGTTCTCACTTTCTTCCTCAAGTTGAGGATATTTCTTACCTCTTCCATCCTCCAACTCCCGCTGCAATGAATGGTCCTGCAGCCAGATATGGTTCAGCGTAAAGGCAATCGACTCCAGCGTCTGTTCCCGCTTCGACGGCTTCAGGTCACATTCCCATACCGTGATGCAGTGCCACCCCATCTCTGCCAACCGTCGTTGCTCTTCCATGTCACGCTCCTTGTTCCTGCGTATCTTCGCCACCCAGAACTCCCTGTTCGTCTTCGGAATCTTACAGCACTCCGAATTGTCAATTTTCAATTGTCCATTATCCATTTGTGCACTTGGCAACTGCACATGGTGTCCGTGCCAGAAGCACCCGTTTACAAAGATACACGTCCTATACTTCCTCAGCACCAGGTCCGGATGACCGGGCAACCGCTTATGGTTCAACCTGTAGCGGAAACCCCGTTTCCACAGTCCACGCCGCACAATCATCTCCGGCTTCGTGTCCTTCGACCGAATCGCAGCCATATTAGCATGTCGCTGTTGTGCGGTGATTTTGTCCATATTACTTCAACGTCTCCACTAATTCATCCATCGAGCAACAAACGGCACTGAACAGTTTGTACATCAGTTCCGGCTCCTGCCTCACGGGAATATAGACCACCACCGTCCGTCCCCGCCCGGCAAACCAGCCCGCCTCGGTATGAGCGCTTCTGCCGCAAGGCAGCACCAGCACACACGTATCGCAGGCCTCCATCGCCTTGATGTCGTTGTCGAACTGTTGTACGGCCTTCGGGTGTTCCAGCTGCTCACGATACTCTTGCGGTGACCATTCCATATAGTTCTCCGCCACGCAGCTCCATTTGAATCCCTCATCGCCCGAAGGCGGATTCCGGAAGTCATACACCTTATGTCCCGCCCGTCTCAACGCTTCCACCACCTCGGGATAGAACTCGTTCCGCCAGCTACTGGCCACATATATCTTTCGTTTCATCGTTGTGTAATTTAAGACTTCAGGTTCTTCTCACCACCCTTAAATCATGGTTTTATCATCATTCTGATCTATCGTCAAACTCCCATTGCATCCGCACAAATGACTGCTGCAACTCCTGCACCTGGATCTCTGGAGTGATGGCTGGCCGCAGATGGGCTACTTGCAGTGTATAGTCTGCATTAATGCCTTCCATGGTGAATCCATCTTTCGTGGCAAGGAGACGCTTGAGATATCGTTTGCGTTCAACAGTCATCAACTCGGCATCCTTGTCAGACAAGTTCTTGAGCGGAGCATATTTGTCATACAACCGGGCCCTTTTGTGCTTGGCGAGAACCGCATTAACAAACGATACGTAAACCTGCACGTCAGCTTCCACCGCCCATGGCGAAAGCCAAAGCGATAACGTCTGAAGATGGGGTGTATGCACAACATAAACGCCTGTCGCAGACTCGTCATACTTGAAAATCACGCACGCGTCCTCCCCCTTTTCCTCGTCACATTCCGCAGGGTAAGAATCGTATAGCAGATTCTCCGGATTAGCATCTTCGGGCAATGGCTGTATGTAATCGACAGCATAAACCAGATTGAATGACTTAGGTATGTCCGCAATTGTAAGATTGGAATATTTCATAGGTCTTAATGAATTTATTTAGCCATATTAAATTACATGCTTTTTAGCATCTTTATCACCTGCAAATCCGCAGGCAGCCACCCCCGAAATTTGTGCCATTTCGATTGGCACAATTTCATCCTTTCCTATTTGTGCCAATTCGATTGGCACAATATCACCGAACTTGGTCATATCTGTTTTGACAATCAACGCTTCCACCACCTCGGGGTAGAACTCATTCCGCCAGTTACTGGCCACATATATATTGTGGTTCATCATCGTTCCATCATTATTAATGCGATACAAAGATACGAAAAATCCCACTCATGGTATCTTGAATGGGATGATATTAAGAGAATTTATGAAATGATGGAATCGGTTTCCGTCAAATCGCATGTTCTTTGCAATGTCTGAAGAACTCTTCCTTCGTTTTGCAAACCCCTCGGAAGGCCCACTTCGTCATTCCAAATTTTGCAGGGTGTTCCAGTTTTACCCAATTGGACACATCAAATCTGATGCGTATCGGGTATTTCTCGTCCTCTACCTTAGTCAGGTTCGCTCTCGCCACCCTGTAGTATCCCTCGATGTGTCCACCTGGTATGATTGGTGCTATATAGCGGATGGCCCCGATGTCCTTCGTCTCATCCAAGCCAAGACGCCCCATGATAATGGTTTCTGCTTGTCCGCCAACAATGGTTTCTGCATCCTTGTTGACCTCTTTGTCTAAGGAAAGTATCATGTACACAGCATCCCTTGGCTCGTCTGCGGTATAGTACAACCCTTTTTGCGGTATGCTCTTGTCAAGTATCTCTGCTGAGGCCTTCCCTATCAGTTCCTCAATGAAGTTTTCCAGCAGTTTCCTGTTCTCTGTATCGTTGGGCCTCAACGGGAATGCTCCAATGTTCACCTCATCGAGCGATTTTTGGAACTTTGCCTTCGCTACTTCAATCGGATCGCCGTTTCCTGGGAACAAAATGTAGCCTCCAATCACTTCCTTCTTCAGCTCGTCGGAAGAATGTTCCTTATAGTAGATGGCATCACGGTAGCGGTGCATCTGGTTAATGGCATCATCTGGCGGTGTGTCCACCCCCTCGTCTGTCCTGTCGCTGATGCGGTACTTGGCATCGAAGAGATAGGTCATCTTCATGCCTTTCTCTGCATCGTCCTTTGTCAACTGCAACACAATATCAGGCTTTTGTGGAACGGTAGGCACTACCAGGTGCTCCATGCTGATGGAGTCGTTCTCTTTGTTCGTATGTTTGGGGTTGTAGACCAACTCTGCAAGTTCAATACCATCCTTTCTGAACAAGATACGCGAATGTTCACCCTTACCAAGTTCCCATGTAAACACACCGTTCATCTCCATGCGGTTACGATGGTCTGCCTCAACATCAATGCCTAACTGTTCCCTCACGATGTGGCTCACTTCAATGAAGCACCATATCTCATAGAGCGTCGCAATATCCTTCGATTGTAGCCTGTACATGCCGTCATTCAGCGAATAGGCTCTGCGCAACAGGTTCCACGTTCTGTACACTTGGCTATATCCCGTTGCCCTTTGCAGCACAAGACTCTCCTGCGTCAGTCCTTTAAAACGCCCTATTGTTCTGAAAAAAGGGCTCCGCTGTAGGTGCTTCAGCGTGCTCTCTACCTCTTTCATTTCCTGCTTCAGTGAGTCTGAAGTATTCTTGATGGCTTCAATGCGCTGCTTCAGCACCTCGTATTTGGCTGCAATCTGTCCCAAAGCATATTTCAGAAAACGGTTTTCCTGCGTGTCGTTCGACTGTACGTGTTCCTCCACCCTGTACAAATGGGCCTGCTCCCGCCGGTGTTCTGCCAGTTCATTCTCAATGTTCGTCGGCACCCGTTTCAACTTGTCACCTCTCAGATACACCTCATAGCCGTGCAGCCTGCGGCGAGGACGTTCGATGATGCTGCGACAGGCCCGGATAAACTTCTCCTGCTCGCCGGCAAAGATGCTCCACCAGATGAGTTCCGGCGTGTCTCCTTTCGTGTCGGGCGAAAAACCGTGAAACGTCCGCTTCATGTAGTCGAGCGACAGCATGCGGTATTCCGCCTCGATGTCCTCGATAATCTTTTTCCAGTGTTCGTGGTAGTTCAGTTTCGTGCTCAACACCTCATAACTCAGTTTGAAGTGCCGCTGCTCCTTACCTATATAATACACCAATTGCAGTTCGCTCCGGCCAATCTCATTACCATAGTTGATGAAGCCTGCTAGCGTATGTCCTCTGAAGCTGAAGCGGTCGTTGTCCGACTGGAGCATTGAACCGAACTGCGCTTTGCTGACATGCTGACCGAACTCCACCCAGATGGGGTACTCTGCATTGTCGAAGAACACCGCACTTGCCCGGCTTCCGTTCTCTATAGGTTCATCGCCAAGCATTGCCGACTTCACGCCATCCGTCCAAGTGTAGGTGGTGAGCAGGTTCTCGCAGCCCACATTCCTCACAGCCCTCCCCCAGAGGGCTTCATACTTCCCGCACTCCACATACATCGTGAAGTCTTCGTGTCGTATTGTCAGCAGTTCCATTGGCAACCTATCCGTGTAATCCGTAGTCCTAACTCCAAAAGCTAGTATAGCCTGATGTCAGACGCGCCTTCATCTCGTCAAGCTTGGCGAGCGACACCGACTTGTAATCCTGTTCTGTGAACAGCGTACTGCATACTGTCTCCAGACTCTCCTTGATGGTATTCTTCAAGCCGTCCAAGAACTCGAGGCTCACCTTACTCTCGTCACCCTCGATGCGCGATAGAATCTTCATGTTGGTAATCTCGTCGAGTGCACGTGCTACCACAAAGCCTTTCGTCTCATCCTCTTTCTGATAGGGCAGGTTGTTCACCACATAGAGCAGCACCTCGTTGCGCGTGCGGTAGGCTATCTTGAACGGCGTACCTTCCAGTTTACCGTTGACGTTCTCCAGATAGGCGATGGCAATGTCGCAGGCTTTGTGGTATTGTTCATAGACATCCATGCCCTCAACGGCATTTCCTATCAGTTCTGCTGCACCCAGTTTGCCAATTTGCTCATATCGGTGTTCCAGCCCTCCCTTCAGGTCCACTTCATTCATCTCTATCGTCATGGCCCTGTCGAGCACCTTGCGCGAGAACGAGAACGTGGTCTCATCCATGTTCACCGTTCCTACTACAATAAGGTTTTGAGGCAAGCAGATGCCCTCATCACGGAACTGCACTCGAAGGTCTTCGTCGGAGGTCAGTTCGCGGCATAGGTTCCAATACCACTCTTCGCTGACATGCTTCACGATGGGATCGGTGTTCACTTTTCCGTCAGCATCCGATTTCCTGCTTTCCACCACACTCAGATATTCGGCAAAGTACTGCTCTACGGGAGCTAGGTTCATTTCGTCTAAGCAGAGGAAATAGGGCACATCCGGCTCTTCCCATGCACGTGCTACGAATTTCAGAAACTCACCAGCTACAAACACAGGTCTTGGATTTCCGTCCTTGTCAATACCTATGCGACTCACATAGCCTATCAGTTCACTGGAGTCGTGCCAGTTAGGTTTCACCTGAACCATCTCGAAGTTCCTTGGCTTCTGTGCCTTGTATTCCTCACTGTCAACCTCCCAGCAGGCACGCGCCAACTCACGGACAATGCGGCTCTTTCCTGTACCAGAAATGCCGGCAAGCAGCAAGAACGGCTTGGACTTGATGGCGGTGATGTAGGGGCGGTATAATTTCGAAATAGAAGCCGTGTCCATAGGCTGATTGCCGAAGTTGCCCGAAAGGAGCATGTGCTTCTCATCTTTATCTAAAAGGTTCACTAATGGAGCATACGTTGAATCATCTTTCTTTATACATCTTACACAGAAACTTCTCCCAAGTTTTTCAAATACTAGCAAATCCCCTTCAGATAATATATCACCATTATCAGCAAGGAATGTATTCAACTTTGAACTCCATCTAAGATTTGTTGCAGGCTGTATTTCTATAGACTCAAAAGTTTGCAAGTCGTTTATATGACAAATATTTACTTCAATATTTCTTGCTTTATCTATATAAGATTTGGGAACATTGAAAAATTCTATTCCTATATTTTTAGGAATATCTATTTGATTACCTCTGGCCTGATATTCAGAGACTCGGCAGATATATAAGACATTCATATGCTTGCTTATTTTGTGAATGTGTTACAACTTAAGTAAAATGCTCAAAGAATGCTTTCTTGTCATCTCTGTCATTATAGACATCTATCTTGCCATCCTTGTGCAACAATAGTGTCATTTCATTATCACGGTCGACCTTGATAATGTTCGAATATTCATTCAACACATATCTCACACATAAGATATTGCCCATTTCTCCTCCAAACAAGGCTGCACCTGCTGTTGCCAAATTTGGTTTGTTAGGATGGTTCTCTAAATAATCTACAAGCCCATACAACAAATTTATGGATGGGACAATATTTATGAAGCCCCTTTTTGTGAATGGGTTTGGAACATAGTAACGCTGCATCCACTTCTGCATGTAGCGTTTTGCTTCCTCTTGGCTTATATTATGATCAAATCTTGGAATATATTCTTTTTCATCCTCGTAATAGAGTGCTAATTGTAGAGCTAACTGATATGGTGTCCTAAAAAAAGCGCCATCATATAAGTCAGACATGCGATACCTAAAACTATCTTTACTCATTCTCTGTTTGGGAAGGAAACCGACGAGTTCCACTACGGTATCGACCGAAGCATTTCTCCATTTACATATAGGGTCAGACTTCGTCTTTGGATACTTAGTCATCAGCCTTCCGCTTTCGTTAAATGATCCCATAATTATTTTTGTTTTGTCCAATATTCAACTAATGATTGTTCTCTCTCTTCGATTTCATCAAGAAGTTCCTGCTTGAAATGAATGGGATATTTTTTCTTTTCAATAATTGGGTCGACCTTGACAGAACTATACCTTATTCCACCTGTCATTTTGTCGAGCAATTCCAAATAGTCTCGTCCAAGGATCTGCCATTCTTTGGCATCGAGCAAATCCTCTTCTGCTGCTATTTGTATGGTCCACTGCTCTGCAATTACTCTAGCTATATTGGGAAAAGTCTTACTTCTCCATTTCTGACGCTCTTCAGGTGTCTTTGTCTTTGTAAATCCATCAGAATACCATTTGGGTTGAGATTTACCACTTCCAAAGAATATTCTCTCGCCTCTATCTTCTGTAGCCTTAGATGGGTGTAGAGGCCTAAGGTTCTTAATCCAAAGGCACGTGTTTTTGGAATACGGGTCACCAAACATAAACGGCTGAATTGCTTGATCTGGCTTTCTCCAACGTGTACTCATTATACCTACTGGATTTTCTATAGCAATTCTTTTAATGTTAGCACTGGCTAGAAACAGAAAAAAATTTGCACCATCCTCACGGTCTTTTGCCCTGTTTGGATATCTTGGATGAGGTCGTCTTTGCTCGAAAGGCAGATTCTTATCATCAGGATGATAATACCACTGTGCTCCACTAACCGCTAAATATGTGCAAGGCGGATGGCCTATCATGATATCCCAATCACCATCAATGACTGCTTGCTCCCCATTTTGGAGTGTCAGGTCGGTCTTATTCAGAACGGTTGTTATGTCATGGTTAAAGTGCCATTCAGGATGAGGCTCTGCGATATCTGTTCCAAAAATAGTTCCACTGCATTCAAACAGATCACAGCTATACGCATTATGACCTAACTTGCGAAAAGCTCTACAACATGCCTGACTTTCTTCACAGGCTATCAACACATTCAATTTTCTTTTCATTTTTTCGACACTAAAACTTCATACATAGATTCTGCAATAGCCTTTGCGAACAGAACAGGGACTGCGTTTCCAATCATTTTGTAGCAGTAGGGATTGGAACCCACAAATTTGTAATCAATAGGAAATGATTGAAGCAGAGCTGCTTCGCGAATAGTGATTGTTCTCAATTGTTCAATATCTGGATGGATAAACATGTAGCCGTCTTTGTGGAGATGCGCGACAATAGTTGGCGATGGTTTATCCCATTCAAGATTGCGGTATTTGACATGATTCGAAGTATGGCCAGTGATTTTCGTGTAAAACTCCATCTTCTCTTGTTGGGAGAAGGTATTCATATTGTTTGTTAACCATTCAGAAAAAAGTCTCTGGTCACGTTCACCATGATAACGCGGAATATGCATATCAATTCTTTCTCCATCATGTTGCTCATGAGAAACATTAACTCTTCCAACACGAACTATTTTGTCTTTGGGATACAACTTTGGCATATTTCCAATAGCATCTCTAACTGTTTTATGAGGATCTTTGCTCTTGTGCGAAGAAAGACACTGATAGAAATCTTCTACGTCAAATTCCGAATCGTGTTGTGTTCCAATGATAATTACACGGTTCCGCTTTTGTGGAACATCAAAATCTTCAGCACAATAGATAGAAGCTTTCAACTTGTCCGGGGTGCGTATGTCGTAACCAATGGCTTTAAAAGCTTCAAATATTCGATAACGTACAGGAATATCGCCTGGACAAGCACTTAACAGGCCAGGTACGTTTTCAAAAACAAACGCTTTAGGCTTGAAAGCATCTACAATCTTCACAAAGCTTTCAAACAAGTAATTCCTATAGTCGAATTTCATGCCCGTAGGTGATTGGGCACGTCCGGCTATTGAATAGGCTTGACAAGGAGGGCCGCCAATAATCAAATCAACAGTATCTCCAACCAACCCTTTCAGGCCTTTAGAAACTATATCAGGATGATTTTCTTTTTCGTACGACTTTTTTGTTTCGTTAGACCAATTACCGAAGATAAGTTCGTCTGTCTTTTGGACATCGAACTTGATTACGCGTTTCTGTGCATCCTCCTTCGTATGATTCCATTTTTCAACAAGACGTTGGCGGAGTGTATTAATCATAGGTGTTTCCCATTCAACATGAGCAAGACCTTCAAACTTCCCTGTTTGAAGGAAACCTTCTGAAAGGCCTCCACACCCAGCGAACAAGTCTATGAATGTAAATATCTTCTTTGACATGAAAAAGCCCTCTCTTCGTTTTCGAAAAGGGGGCGTGGAAGAGACGTGCTCAAGCAAGGCCTACCACAGCCCACATCAGACAACAATCTAACTGTCCACGCCCTTATGAGCGCAAACATCCAACTGCTTGTCCGACTGATGTGTTCTGTAGTGTGGTAATTCTGCTTAATCAGTCAATCAAGGATGTCAAAGACGCTTGTTTTTCCTTTATCTGCTTTTAGTTATTGTCTTTTTTTCATAGTCCGTATGCATCCGAATACGAACAAAATAATAAAGTGAAAACTACAAAAAGAAAAAACGCGGATGCTTAACTCATGCCTGTTCGACTTCCGCGGCCTACCACAGCCTTGCAATTCAACAGACAGAGAAACATCCACGCTGGAGCATATGTCATCCGTTAAGTGTGCTTTTGAGGCTACACGAGCCTCGCAGCACACTACGGAGTCTGATATACACACCCCGTGGCAGTCACTCTTGCATTGTTCTTGAATTGCTATTCGATTGTGGTAGTTTCGAAAGTCCAAAAACAAAGCGTAAAGTAACGCCTTTCAATATGTAGTGCCAAACCCTGTAGATCAATACTGCCACTAAGCATTATGCTACATTGGACATTCGGCGAGTGCAAAGATAGTGTAAATAGAGCGGAATTCCAAATAAAAAGTGAAAAATATTTGCATACTAAAGCGGGATATTGATACTAAAGTCGACGTTCGCCCAGCCCCCTTTGGTTAAGGCTCTGATTCAGTTTCTTAAGCTGGTTGTCGCTATAGCTGAACCAATTGAGAAAAGAGTTGGCGCTGGCATAGCTGTCCGCCTTCCCCGAGTTCTCCGGTGAAAGCCGTCAAAGCAGAGTGACATTATCCTTATTATTCTTATTTCTTTCCATCCTCTATTATATGTTTGCAACCAAGTTGCACGGAGACCGATGTAACTTTGCAGCAGGAAAAGGGGCAAGGAAGCCCCCACCAACTCCCCCGAGGGGGGAGGGCTGGGCAGACGCCAATGTGAGGTGCAAAGTTGCCCACAGATTCGCACAGATTTTAAAGATTTCTGTTTTGCTCAAACCGACAGGCAATTCTCAATTTTCAATCTTCAATTGCATACAGATTTACAAAAATATAAAATAATTAAATATGACACATCATTGTAAAAACGAAGAGATAGAGCACAAACATGAGTGTGATTGCCATGAACATGAGTGTGATTGTCATGAGCATGAGTGTGATTGCCACGAGCATGAGGAGCATCATCATGGCGACGGCGACTGCTGTTGTCATGACCATCATCATCACCATGAGGATGAGGGACATGGCTGTGGATGCGGTTGCGGATGCCACCACGAGGAGGGCAGTCTGAAGAGCAAGCTATGGCTGATAGGCATCACGGCAGTACTGCTGGCTGGGGCCGTGCTCATCGAAAAACGATGCCAGCTGGCTACATGGCAGTTGCTGCTGGTCTATCTGGTGCCTTACCTGCTCATCGGCTGGGACACGCTGAAGGAGGCTGCCGAGGGACTGGCGCACGGCGAGGCGTTCAACGAGCACTTCCTGATGGCTGTGGCGACCATCGGCGCCCTGTGCATCGGTTTCCTGCCGGGGGCTGAGACGCAGTTCCCCGAGGCGGTGTTTGTGATGCTGTTCTTCCAGGTGGGCGAGCTGTTTGAGGGCTATGCCGAGGGGAAGAGCCGTTCGAGCATTGCCCATCTGATGGATATCAGGCCCGACGTGGCGAACGTGGAGCGACCGGACGACGACGGGTGCGGCGAGACGGTGGTGCAACAGGTGGCTCCCGAGACTGTGGCCGTGGGCGAGGTGATTGTGATACGACCGGGCGAGCGGGTGCCGCTCGACGGTGTGATTGTGGAGGGTAGCAGTGCGCTCAACACGGTGGCGCTGACGGGCGAGAGCCTGCCGCGCGAGGTATTCTGCGGCGAAGAGGTGGTGTCGGGATGTGTCAACCTGAGTGGTGTCATTCGGGTGCGCACCACGAAGACTTTCGGCGAGAGCACGGCCTCGAAAATCATCCGACTGGTGGAGGATGCCGGCGAGAAAAAGTCGAAGAGTGAGACGTTTATCAGAAAGTTCGCACGGGTGTATACGCCGGTGGTGGTGTTTGCCGCCATTGCCCTAGCCGTGATTCCGCCCCTGTTGTCGGGCCACTTCGGGGCATCGTTCCCCACATGGCTCTACCGGGCACTGATGTTCCTGGTGGTGTCGTGCCCCTGCGCACTGGTCATCAGTGTGCCGCTGACCTTTTTCGGGGGTATCGGCGGGGCCTCGCGCAAAGGTATACTCATCAAGGGCTCTAACTATATGGACATCCTGGCGAAGCTCGGCACGGTGGTGTTCGACAAGACGGGCACGCTGACTCACGGACAGTTTGCGGTGACGGCAGTGCATCCGAACACCTTCAACGAGCGGCAGCTGCTGCATCTGGCGGCGCACGTCGAGCATTTCAGCACCCACCCCATCGGCACTGCCCTGCGCGAGGCCTTCCCCGAGGAGGCCACCGACGGCTGCCATGTGAGTGAGGTGGAGGAGATTGCCGGTCAGGGTGTCAAGGCGCGTGTGGGCGACGACGTGGTGTGCGTGGGCAACACACGCATGATGGATGCCGTGGGTGCCCGCTGGACCGACTGCAAACACGTGGGTACGATCATCCATGTGGCGGTGAACGGCGAGTATGCAGGTCATATCGTCATTAACGACCGCATCAAGGACGACAGCGAACAGGCGATAGCCAGTCTGAAACGGCAGGGTGTAGAACGTGTGGTGATGCTGACGGGCGACCGGCAGGAAGTGGCTGCTGATGTGGCCGGCAAACTGGCCATCGACGAGTATCATGCCGAGCTGCTGCCTGCCGACAAGCTGAGCTGGATGGAGAGTTATCTGAAGAAGGCCCAAGAGACAGCCGCCGGAAAGGACCGTGGAGAGAGGAGCCTCACTGCATTCGTGGGCGACGGCATCAACGACGCACCGGTGCTGGCACGGGCCGACGTAGGTATTGCCATGGGTGCCTTGGGCAGCGACGCCGCCATCGAGGCTGCCGACGTGGTGCTGATGGACGACTGTCCGTCGAAGATAGCACAGGCCATTGGCATTGCGCGCCGCACATTGGGCATCGCGCGTCAGAACGTGGCACTGGCCATCGGCATCAAGGTAGCCGTGCTGTTGCTGGCTACCGTGGGACTGGCCACCATGTGGATGGCCGTCTTTGCTGATGTGGGCGTCACCGTGCTCGCCGTGCTCAATGCCATGAGAGCACTGAGATAAATGACTAGGAAAGACTAGGGAGGCCTAGGAGAACCTAGGAGACCCTAGGAAAATCTTGGAAGCTCAGGCAAATTTTCTGATTTATCTTAAAACAGGCGGTGGGATTCTTGCCGCCTGAATTTCAGGCAGATTTGAGGAAATTTTCAATTAGGCATTAATTAGACTCTAATTAGGCATTAATTAGGTTGCAATTAGGCATTAATTGCATGGTAATTAGGCATTAATTAGAACCTAATTAGTCGACTAATTGCAACCTAATCAGGCATTAATTGGAAATGAGCTGGCTTGGAGGCACTTTTTAATGACTCATTTTGATTTGTATCAGTCCACTAGCTGGAGCCCTCAAGCCGGCAGATGATGGTTGAGCCGGAGGGGGGAACTTTACAGAATTTTGTTACGGAGAACGGAGGTGCTCTCGCCCAGCATGCGGACGAACTCGCGGGTGGAGTTCTTCACGTAGGCACCTTTCAGGAGATGGATGCAGCCTTGCATGACGTTCTCGGGTGTGTCGGTGTCGCTGATGGGGATGGCATGGAGGCCGTCCTCGCCCACCACCGTGCTCTCGCTGAGCACCGTGACATAGTTGGACTCGCGCGCCAAGCGGAACAGCAGATAGACGGTGTTCATCTCGACCTTGATGCGATAGTGGTAGTCAGTGCCGGCAATGTTACGCTCGAAGGCATTGCGGGCCTGGGTGCCTTTGCGCGGCAGGGCCAGGTCGTAGCGCTGCAACTCGTCGAGGGTGAGCGACTCGCGGCCCACCAGTGAGTGACGGTCGTTGACAATAGCTGCCAGGCGGTGATAGAACAAGATGTGGCTCTCGATGCGCGGATTGCTCTGGGTGGGTTTGAAGGCCAGCACAAAGTCGAACTCATGGTGCGACAGGCGTTCCATCAGGTCGGCCATGGTCGATTGGGTGACATTGACTTTCACATTGGGATATTGCCGCAGGAAGGCGGTGAGCGTCTCGGCCATGATGCTGGTGAACGAGAACGTCACACCGATGTTCAGCTCGCCGCCCATCAGGTTTTTCAGCTCGTCGAGTCGCAGCTGACAGTTCTCGGCAGCCTGCAGGGTCTCGCGGGCCAGCGGAACGAGGGTCTGTCCGGCCTCGGTGAGCGTCACCTCATGGCTGTTGCGCATGAACAAAGGCTGGTCGAGGTCGCGCTCCAACTGCAGGATTTGCTGCGAGAGCGTGCTCTGGGTGATAAACAGTTCTTTGGCTGCCGTAGAAAAGTTCAGGGTATCGGCAACACGCAAAAAATATTTCAGTTGTCGTAGTTCCATGGGTGCAAAATTACAAAATTTCTCGTTAATAATCAGTTGATTATCAGAAATATTTTGCATTCTTGCGTTTTGTTATCGGTTTTACCGATAGCCATTATTCGTATTTTGCCGTGTGCCATGTTCGTGAAATATCATAACCAATGGTTGGTGGAATGGTGATTTCGGCGTACCTTTGCACCGGAAAAAGAAATAAAAGGGTAACAATTAAAAAAAGTAAAGATTATGGAAATGAATGTAATGTACAACACAATTTGCCTGGCCATGATGCTGCTGGCTGGCACAGTTTTCACAGTTTGGTATACACGTCACGAGCATATCGAGCCGTAAAGAAAGAATCCTATCACTTAAGAATATGCGCCCCAAGAGCTATTAGGCTTTTGGGGCGCAGTTGTTTTTGAGTTGCCCACAGAAGGCGGCAAGCCGCTGGTTCCAGGTTACGTCCTTACAGTCCATGATTTTTGTCACGAAAGGCTACGGGTAGGCGCGTTAGCGGGAATCTCGGCCAATCAAGCAAGCATGTTGGCGCTCGCTGCTCCAAAAATTCAAAGTTCCAGGTTCAAAGTTCAAGGCTGCCCACAGATTTTCACAGATTTTAAAGATTTACGATAGTTCAAGGTTCAAGGTTCAATAACGGTCATAGACCGTTGTATGTTGTTCTTGTTGTTTGAGTGGTTTTCATCTCAACATATTATTGTATTGACGGTAGAATTGGTTCTAAGATTTCCAGCCGAAGGCTGTAGTTTCCAAGATTTCTGCCCGAAGGGCTTTATATATACTTCGTAGAAATCTGAGAGTTACCGCTATCGCGGGAAATCTATAAAACTGCCATTTGTTATTACATGTTGTTAGTGTTGTTTAAGTGGTTTTCATCTCAACATATATTTATATTGACGACAACAGGAACAACTATAACAACTTATCGGTCAAAGACCGATTCAAATCTGTGTCATCTGTGCAATCTGTGTGAACTTTTATACACGAATGGTCTGGAATTGACCATAAAAAAATATAAATTCATTTTTGATAATTTGTGGAAATTTACGGGAATTAGTGTTAAGTATAAAACACAAATTGGCACAAATGACCACAAATTATCAAAAATTCTTTTACTCAAGCCGGCAGGCAATTATCAATTCTCAATTTTCAATTCTCAATTCAATGAAAGCCGGCAGGCAATTATCAATTCTCAATTTTCAATTCTCAATTCAATGAAAGCCGGCAGGCTAATTATCCATTATCAATTGTCCATTATCAATTGCCAAAAAGCCGCTACCTCACGCCACCGCCGAAGCCGCCGCCGGAGAAGCCGCCGCCACCGCCCCATGAGGCATGGCCGCCGCCACCGGAAGAGCGGATGGTACTGCTGCCACTGCCACGCGACCAGCCGCTGACATGGAGAGAGCCGTTGTAGGCTGCATTGTTGATTGGTGCGAGAACGACACCCTGGTCCATAACCTGTGCAATCTGGTCCATCTGCAGATACTCGGGATTGATCTTCTTCATGTCCTTGAGCACCTGCTCGGCATTACCGAAGAGCGTGGCATAGATGAGGTAGTCTTTCCATAGTCCCACCTCCTCGACATGACGCTCATTGGCCAAGGTGAAGTCCTTGAGATACTTACGCAGTCCGAAGAGCTGACTCACGCGGTCGTTAGGTCCTATCTTGCGCTCATTCTCCGCTTCGGAGAACGATACCGAACGGTGGAGGAGCTGTGAGAACCCTTGCAGCGACGATGCCTTGCGCTGCATATACTTCTCGAGTTCTTTAGGCTGGAGCACGCCGTCGTCGCCAGCCGCCGCCTTGAAGATCTTGTAGATATGCTTGCGCAGGCGCACATCGCGCTCTTCGCCCTCCTCTGTCAGTTCGCCGATGGTGATGGCCTGGGCGGTTTTGCCCTTGCTGTCGGTCACATTCTGAATCTTGAGGGCACCCTGATAGATGAGGCGCAGGATTTCGGCACTGAGCAGATTGCTGTAGCTGGCATGCACATACTTATAGGCATTGATGATGCCATTGGCATGGAGCAGGTCGCCCTGATAGGGTATGTCGCGATACCATAGGAGGTTGCGGTTGATCTGCCGGCGGGCCCGCCATATCTGCCATAGCTTATAAACGGTAATGACGACGGGCAAGAGGCCGATAAAGATCCAGACACATGCGAAGAATATGATCATCAGCTTGTCCATCAGACTTGTCTCCTTCTCCACATAGTCGCTGCCCTCGAAGGCATGCTCTTTCACTGCCTCGAAGTTACCTTGCCGCACATCGTCGGGCTGGAACATGCCCTTGTCGAAGGCGGCCATCACGATCATGGCACTCTCGCGGCCGAAGGGCTCGCTGCTCTCGGCCACGATACAGCTGTCCTGGAAGTTCACATCGCCACGATAGCGGAATGCCCAGATGCGGCTGTTGGTGTTGGTGAAACCTATTGTGTCGGCCGGGGTGATGGTGACGCGCACATGGTCGGGATAGGGACTGACGCCCTGTGCCACAAACATATAGTTGAAGCCGTCGGCATCGTCGTAGCCCTTCACCAGCCGGGTGACGGTATACGAGGTGATGTAGGTGCGGTCGCCACTGTCGCCGAGGCCCCAGCAGAGCTCATAGCCGTCGTGCTTGCTGACGATGCCGCAGCGGTTTTGCTTCTGCCGTCGGCTGCGGTCGATGTCCCACTTGCCTATGTTCTGATACTCCGTGCCGGTCTCGTCGGTCACGGTGAGGTCGCGCACCTCACTGCCCGAGAGGTTGCCGATGACGATGTAGCACTCGGTGCCCTCGCTGTCGATGCGCATCTGGCGCGTCTCGGTGATGCGGGCGTCGCCATTGGGCGAGAGCACCACACGAATATCGAGGTTGCTCAGGTGCGGACGGGCGCCTGCCGGGAAGATGGCAAAAAAGCATAAGGGGATGATGAGCATCACCAGCCTCATCAGCCTACGGGGTGAGCAGCTATTGACTACCGTTTTTCTCATGGGATGATTGGTTTTTGGGGATATTGGGGAAGGCCGGGGGGTCTGGGGGCCGTAAACTGAGGCACTGCCTCAGTATACAGGACAATCCCTGCCTCAGACTACAGGACGACCAAGCCTCGGTATACAGGACAAGCCAACCTCAGACTATAGGACGACCATGCCTTGGTATAGGACAAGCCAACCTCGGTCTGCAGGGCTGCCGAGGAGGCGGCTATTCTTCCTTAATCGACTTTGAAAGCCTCGTCGAGGTCGGGATAGTAGGTTTTCTTCTCCTCGTCGACCTTCAGATACTCCTTCTCACGGAAGTTGAGCAGCGAAGCCACGAACGATGACGGCCACTGGCGCACCATGCGGTTCATCTTGGTGGCAGAATCGTTGTAGACCATACGGCTCAAGCGCACATTCTCCTCGTATTTTTCAATGCCTGCCATTGTCTCGCGGTACAGGTCGGCAGCCTTCAGGTCGGGATAAGCCTCACCTACGGCAATCAGTCGGCCGAGCACCTCCTGCAATGCTCCCTGCTGCTGGTTCACCTGTTCGGGCGTGCTAGGACTGGAGACACGGCGCTCGCGGATGACCTTGATGAGCGTCTCAGACTCGTGCTTGGAATAACGGGCGGCCATCTTGGCCAGGTTCAACACTGCGTCCCAACGCGAATTCAACTGAACGGAAATCTGCGAGAGTGCATTCTTGCAAAGCTCATCGAGATTGACCAGCTCGCGCTGAGTCTTGAAAATGTACACTGCCACGATGACAATCAGGGCAATGATGATGATAAGAATTACCGTTAATGCTGCCATAATAATACTGATAAAAATTTACAATTGTTGATGATATCTTCTGCAAAGATAATAAATAATATTGAATAGTGTTTGCATGATCGCGAAAAAAGAGTTATTTTTGCACAAGATTGAAACAAGTATCACCATGAGAAGATTCATTTTGTTACTGATGACGGCGGTTTGCACACTGTCGGCAGGTGCGCAGAAACAGCTGCCGATGAAGCTGTGGTACAACCGTCCGGCTCAGTATTTCGAGGAATCACTGCCCATCGGCAACGGAAAGATGGGAGCACTGGTCTATGGCGGTACCGACCGCGACCAGCTGTTCCTGAACGACATCACGCTGTGGACGGGCCAGCCCGTTGACCGCAACGAGGATGCCGGTGCGAGCCAGTGGATTCCGGAGATTCGTAAGGCTTTGTTCAACGAGGACTACCAGCTGGCCGACTCGCTGCAACTGCATGTGCAGGGTCATAACTCGCAGCACTACCAGCCGCTGGCCACCCTGTTCATCGACGACTATAACCAGGCGCCCACCACCGGCTATTACCGTGAGCTGAGCCTCGACAGTGCCATCTGCAAGACCATATTCGAGCGCGACGGCATCAGATATGAGCGCGAATACTGGGCCTCGAACCCCGACAAGGTGATGGCCGTGCGACTCACCGCCAGCCGCAAGGAAGCCCTGAACGTAGGACTGGTGCTCACCTCGCAGGTGCCCCACCGGGTGAAAGCCAGCCAGAACCAGCTCACCATGCTGGGGCATGCCACCGGCGACGAGACCAACAGCATTCATTTCTGTACCATCATGAAGGTGGTGTGCCGCGACGGCAGTGTGCAGGTGGTCGACTCTACGCTGCAGCTCAGCGGGGTGAGCGAGGCTATTGTCTATATTGTCAACGAGACCAGCTTCAACGGTTTCGACAAGCATCCCGTGCGCGAGGGAGCCGACTACATCAACATGGCGACCGACGATGCCTGGCACCTGGTGAACTACAGCTACGAGCAACTGCGCGAGCGCCATGTGGCCGACTACCGGCAGTTCTTCACGAGGGTGGAACTGGAATTAGGAAATAGTACCGTACAGCAGGTGGCAGGCCGCACTTTCAGCATCTCCGACGATTACGAGTCGGAAACCATGACCACCGACGAACTGCTCCGCGCCTATAGCGACGGGCGCCCGAGCACCTATCTTGAGACCTTGTATTTCCAGTATGGGCGTTATCTGCTCATCAGCAGCTCGCGCACACCGGGCGTGCCAGCCAACCTGCAGGGGCTGTGGACACCCCACCTCTGGTCGCCATGGCGCGGCAACTACACCGTGAACATCAACCTGGAGGAGAACTACTGGCCGGCCTTCAACACCAACCTGGCCGAGATGGCCATGCCGCTCGACGGCTTTGTGAAGGCGCTCTCGGAAAACGGGCGTTACACAGCCAAGAACTACTACGGCATTGGGCGCGGATGGTGCAGCAGCCACAACAGCGATATATGGGCCATGACCAACCCCGTGGGCGAGAAAAACGAGAAACCCGAGTGGGCCAACTGGAACCTGGGCGGCGCCTGGCTGGTGAACACCTTGTGGGACCGCTACCTGTTCACGCAGGACAAGACCTACCTGCAAACCACGGCATTGCCGCTCATGCGGGGCGCCGCTGAGTTCTGCCTCGACTGGCTCATCGACAACCCACGCCAGAAGGGCGAACTGATCACCGCCCCCAGCACGTCGCCCGAGAACGAATACGTGACCGACAAAGGCTACCACGGCATGACCTGTTACGGCGGCACTGCCGACCTGGCCATCATCCGCGAACTGTTCACCAACACGCTCACGGCCACCCGTCAGCTGGCAGGCTCCAGCGACGGGGTGACCACTGCTATCGGTGAGGCCCTCCCCCGCCTGCATCCCTACACCATCGGCCACATGGGCGACCTGAACGAATGGTACTACGACTGGGACGACTTCGACTTCCAGCACCGCCACCAGTCGCACCTCATCGGCCTTTATCCCGGTGCCCACCTGACCCTCAGCGGCACCCCAGACCTGGCAAAGGCCTGCCGCCGCTCACTCGAAATCAAGGGCGACAAGACAACGGGCTGGTCGACCGGCTGGCGCATCAACCTATGGGCACGACTGCACGACAGCCAGCAGGCCTACCATATCTACCAGAAGCTGCTCACCTACGTGAGTCCCGACAAATACAAGGGCCCGGACAGAAGGCGCAGCGGAGGCACCTACCCCAACCTGTTGGACGCCCACCCGCCCTTCCAGATCGACGGTAACTTCGGCGGTACGGCAGGCGTCTGCGAGATGCTGTTGCAAAGCAGCCTCAACACACAGGGCCAGCAGCCGGCATACGATCTGGAACTGCTGCCCGCCCTGCCCGAGGCTTGGCCGGCAGGTAGCGTGAGAGGACTCTGTGCAAGGGGTGGCTTTGAGGTGGACTTCAGCTGGAAGAACGGAAAGGTGGTCACTGCCACCATCCGCAGCAAGACGGGCGGTACGGCCAACATCATCTATAACGGAAAGAATAAACGCCTGAAACTGAAGAAGGGGCAACAAAAAACCATCAAATGAAAACGTTGCTGACCATCTTCGCACTGCTCTTGGCCATGACCGGCCACGCCAACGACTGGAACCGACTGTGGATAGGCTGCCAGCAGACCGACCCTACTCATCAGGTATGGTTCCAGCGCACCTACACCTTGCGACAGCGGCCCACCGAGGCGTATGTCGAGATGGCCAGCAGCGGACGGTTCATCCTCTATATCAACGGCTATAATGTGACCACCAGTCTGTTGGAGCCCCTTGACGAGCGGAGAGGCGACACCATTGGTGTGGTGCGCTACGAGGTCACTCCCTTCCTGCGGCGGGGCGACAACGAGCTGAAGGTATGGTTTTCGCCCATGCGCGATGACCCGCGCCAGCTGTCGCTACAGATGTACGGCATGATGGGCGGCATGCCTTTTGCCCGTAGCGCCGATGCCTCGTGGATCTGCCGCGACGCCTTCTGCGCCACCCTGCCCGACGGCAGCGAATGGGTGGACGGCCGCCAGCACATACTGCGCGAACAGCCTTTGTTCGGGTGGAATCCGGCTGCACTGGCCGACTGCCGTCAGTCGGTGCTCGAGCTCGTTCTGCCCACTGAGACGACCGCCCAGAAAAGCATGATTACCACCTACGACATCATCGACTGCGACAGTCTGGACAGCACACGGGTGGTTTTCCGTGGCTCAGCCGCCGGACGTGGCATCCTGCGTGTCACCCTGCGTGAGACACACCGAGGAGACACCATCCACGTGAACGGACTGCACTATATCTGCAGGGGTAACGGCGACGAGCAGGCCTTCCGGCGATTCACCACAGAGGACATCGGCGAGGCTGTCATTCAAGGACCCGTATGGTTCAGCCGAAAGAACGTGACGAGTGTCGAGGCAATTAGAATTTCTTCTGTTTTTTATCCGTAATTCAACGGAAAACCGTATATTTGCAGCATCATTCGAAAATCATGGAAAAAGTGAATATACAAGATGTGAATGTCAACCGCGCCAAGATACTAGGTGCGAGTGGCTATATCGAGGACGACATCCTGCTGCTGGACAAGCTCAATGAGGCCCCCATACCGCGTGAGCCGCGCAGGATGAATATGATTGTGGTGGCCTTGTGCCTGAAGGGGAAGGCACAATACACCATCGACACTCAGGAGCAGTTGGTACGCAAGAACGACGTGCTGATTATCTCTGAGCGGCACGTCATGGACAACTTCATGGCCAGTCCCGACCTAGAAGGACTCGCCATCATCCTCTCGGCACGGTTCTTCCGGGATGTCATACAGAACGTCAGCGACATCTCGTCGTTGTTCCTTTTTTCCAAAAACCACCCCGTCATCAACTTCACACAGAAAGAAGCCGATGTGTTCATCAGCTACTTCAACCTCATCAAACAGAAGATGACCGACACCGACAACCTCTTCCGCCGCGATGTGGTGAGGTCGCTGATGCTGGCCATGTTCTACGACCTGAGCAACGTCATCTATCGCACCCGGCAGAGCAGCGACAACCGCCAGACACGTGCCGACATCATCTTCACCAAGTTCATCCATCTGGTGGAAGGGAACTACAAAAGAGAAAGGCGCGTGGGCTGGTATGCCGAACAGCTGTGCATCACCCCGAAGTATCTGTCGGAAACGGTGAAGCAGGTGAGCCGCCTGACTCCCAACGAATGGATTGACAATTACGTGATTCTGGAGATACGGGTGCTGCTGAAAAACAGTACCCGCAGCATCAAGGAAATAGCCATGGAGATGAATTTCCCCAACCAGAGTTTCTTGGGCAAATTCTTTAAGGAACGCGTGGGCATGAGCCCTTCGGAGTATAGAAAGGGCTAAACACGAAGAAAGAGGTTTTCTTCCAAGTGAAAAGTGACAAGGTTGTCTAAGTGAAAAGTGATAAGTTTTTTAGGAGTGTAGGAGCTTTTCCAAGTGAGAAGTGACAAGTGACAAGTGATAAGTGTGATTACCTTTGAACCTTGAATTTTTGGAGCAGCGAGCGCCAACAAGCTTGCTTGATTGGCCGAGATTCCCGCTAACGCGCCTAACCGTAGCCTTTCGTGACAAAAATCATGGACTGTAAGGACATAACCTTGCACGGCGTCAGCCCATCCCTCCCCCTCGGGGGAGATGGAGAGGGGTCTGAACTTTGAACTGTTTTGGGAGTTTGGGAGTTTGGGAGTTTGGCGCAATTACAAAGGTAATCATACCTCTCAACTCTCAGTTCTCACTTCTCAACTAACAACAAAGGTAATCATCCTCTCAACTCTCAGTTCTCACTTCTCAACTAACAACAAAGGTAATCATACCTCTCAACTCTCAGTTCTCAGCTCTCCACTCGTTGGGGGGTGATCTGAACCTTTTCGCCTTTAGAGTCCTAACTGGCTGGCCACTTGGCACAGTTCCTCGTACCATTCTTCACCGAAACGGCGGATGAGGGGCTCTTTCAGGAACCGATAAACAGGCAGATTGAGTTCCTCGCCTTTCTCCACCGCGTCTTTGCAAACGGCCCATCGGTGGTAGTTCAGACCTATCAAACCGCCCTTAAAGGTCTTCACACGGATGGGATAGAGCGCACAGCTGACGGGTTTACACCAATGACTGCGGCCCTCGCGGAAGGCCTTCTCCAACGCACAGAGACAGCAACGCGGCGGCAGACCGTCGGCACTGTCGCCATCTTGCTGCGGCGTGTAACATGTGAACACACAGTCTTTGCCGTTCACAATGCTCGTCACTAGGTCGCCTTCCTCATCGGTATAAGCCACACCACGCCGGTCGATGACCGACTGGGCCGACGCCGACAAGTCGCGCCAAACTTCATCGAGCACATTTTCTATCTCACCCACCTCATCGAGTGTGACAGGCGCTCCCGCGTCACCCTCCACACAACAAATGCCCTTGCATTTAGTGAGGTCGCAGCAAAACTTTTCTGTCAGTATGTCACTGGAAATCAGTACATCGCCGATTTGTAATATAGGAGGAATAGGTATCATTCTTTTAGGAGTTTATTTAAGTGAGAAGTGACAAGTGATTTTTTAGGAGTGTAGGAGTGTGGGAGTGTAGGAGTGTAGACAATACTCCGCCTCTTGAACTTTGAACCTTGAACTTTGAATTTTTGGAGCAGCGAGCGCCAACAAGCTTGCTTGATTGGCCGAGTCGTGACAAAAATCATGGACTGAAAGGACATAACCTGGAACCAGCGGCTTGCCGCCTTCTGTGGGCAACTTTGCACCTCACATTGGCGTCTGCCCTTCTCTCCCCCTCGGGGGAGATGGAGAGGGGTCTGGGGCTGAAGATTGGTTGGTTTCAATCACGGCATTACCACTCGATGGGTTCCAGTCCGTTAGCCTGTAGGTAGGCATTGCAGCGCGAGAACTGGTGTTGTCCGAACCATCCGCCACGGTTGGCCGACAGCGGAGAGGGGTGCACCGACTCCAGCACGAGGTTCTTGTGTTTGTCTATCATATAGCTCTTGCCCCGTGCATATCCGCCCCAGAGCATATACACCAGATGCTCACGATGGGCTGCCAACGCCCGAATGGCTGCATCGGTGAATGTCTGCCATCCCAGTCGTGAGTGTGAGTTAGCCTGATGGGCACGCACCGTCAGGGTGGCGTTCAACAGCAGCACGCCCTGCTCGGCCCATCGCGTCAGGTTGCCCGACATCGGCACGGGTGTGCCCAGGTCGTTTTGAATCTCCTTGAAGATGTTCTGCAGCGAAGGAGGAAAAGCCACGCCATCGCACACCGAGAAACTCAGCCCATGCGCCTGTCCCGGTTCATGATACGGGTCTTGTCCGATGATGACCACCTTCACCTTGTCGAACGGACACAGGTTGAAAGCATTGAAAATGAGGCGCCCCGGCGGATAACATGTCGTCGACTGATATTCCTGCCGCACCCATTCCGTCAGTTGGGCGAAATAGGGTTGCTCAAACTCACCCTGCAGATACTTTTTCCACGACTCTTCTATCTGTACGTTCATCTTTTCACGTTTTGTTTGCAAAGTTACGGAAAATCGAGTGCAGAACAAAACAAACTCGTTTATTTTTTATGCCGAGATGGAGTAACTTATTTAAAGTTACGGAAAAACGAGTGAAATTAGAAAGGAAAACTCGTTTTTCTTTCCATTTCCGAGTGCCAAGTAAGTTCGGCGAAGCCAAAGTTACGGAAAATCGAGAGCAGAACAAAATAAACTCGTTTAGTTTCAACAACGAGTTGTCTTAGTTGTTCAGGTTGTTGTTGATTAAACTTCAAGTCTTATTTATAAAAACAACATCAACAACAATAACAACATTTCCGGCCTCGGTCTCGACCGACAAATCAGCGGCCGCCCCTTTCATAGAGACGGCCGCCTGGAAAAAATGCTACAATATAAAAATGAATGAGAGAGAGAACTATTTCTTTGGTGTCGACATCACCACGGCGATGCGGTCGCCGGCCTTGATGCGCTTGGCCATGTCCTGAATGTCCTTGGCAGTGATGCCTTTGATGAGCTGCTCGAAGCCCTTCGACTTGTCGTAGCCGTGGTTCCAGCGGTAGCCAAGGATGTCGAGCCAGTACTCATTGACGGTACGGTTGCTCTTGTCTATCTTCAGCAGATACTCTTTCGCCTTGTTGATATCCTCCATGTTCGGACCGTTCTTGATCAGTTCGTCGATGCCCTCATCCACCAGACGGATGGCCAGGTCGCGCGACTCAGGACTGGTTGGGAAGCGAACAGAGAGGCGGAACTTTTCCTTCGGATAGTAGCTGACAGAGCAGCCGGCGCCGACTGAGTAGGCAGCTCCTGCCTCCTCACGGATGGTCTTGGTATAGATGATGGTCAGCACTTGTCCGAGCAATGAGGCAATCTGCTGGTTGCGGAACGAGAACTCACCCGGTGCAATATACTGGATGTTGATATTGCAGGTCGGTGTCTCCTGCTCTTTCTCGAACATACAGGTGCGTGAGCCGGGCAGGACCTCTGACTTCGGCGTGAGCTTCACCTCCTGATGGGTAGCGGGCAGCGATGCGATGTATTTCTCGAGCAGCGGACGCAGCTCGTCCATCTCCACATTGCCCACGAAGTGCATGGTGAACTGGCTGGCATCGCTGAAGCAGCGCTTGTAGATTTCCATCATCTTACCGAAGTCGATGGCCTCGTAATCCTTCACGGTCATCCGCTTGGCATAGGGATTATTGCCATACAAAGTGACGGTCGTAGAGTCGCCCAGTACCGAGTTGGGCTTTCCCTCGCTGTCGCGTGTCGTTCTAATGATGCGCTCGCGCAAGGCTCCGAAGGCATTATCGTCGCGGTTGGGATAGAGGAAACCGGCATGTGTCATCTCCAACATCACAGCCAGGTCTTTCGGTGCGCAAGAGCCTTGCAGGACGGTCTGATTGGCATGGAATCCGGGCTGCACGCGGGCGTTCACACCAGTGAACTTCTTGTTCATATCCATCAGGTTGTAGTTACCCATGCCATTGACACCCATCATCATGTTCAGCATGCTCTGGGCCTGGCGGTACTCGTCGACGGTGATGTCGTCGATGCCGTCAAGTCCCATGTGCGAGGCTGCCGACATGAGAATCTGGTCTTTCTTCAGGTCGGTCTTCTTCACGACGACCTTCATACCGTTCGACAGTACCATATTGATGTAGCCTTCGGCATCGGTCGACTCGCTGACAATCTTGCCGGGAGTAGGCTCCTTCGGCAGGAAGGGCAGATTGTTCACCTTGTCTACGTAAGCCTCCAGGCGCTCGTTGGCCACCTTATTATATAGGGCCATCATCTGCTCCTTGGTGGGATAGTTGATATCGTCTTTGTCGGGACCCGTGACAGTAATGGCCATGTTCTTGCCATCCTTGTCGAAGAGTGAGAAGAAATACTGGTTCAGGTCGTTCACCGTGAGTTTCGGCAGTTCAGTCTTCCAGAAAGCAATCTCATCCTCCAGTTCGGGAATGGGGTCGTTGTCGAGGAAGTGGCGCACATACTCGTTGACGAAGTTCTTGCTGAAACGCTTGTCTTTCTCCTTGAGCTGACGGTCCAGACTCACGAGCATGTCCTTGCGGTAGCGGTCGAACTCTGTCTGGGCGAAACCATGCTGGCGCACACGGAACAGCTCGCGCAGGAAGGCCTCCGTGCCACGCATGATGTCGTCTTTGCCACTATGGCACGACACGATGCCGTTCAGCGAACGGGCTGTCTGGGCAAGGAAGAAAGCACCGTCGCGGATATAACCCATAGAGAACGGTGAGCCGGGAGCCTGCACCAGGTCGAGGGTATGGTCGTGGAAGGTGTTGTAGATGAAGCCATTGTAGAATCCCTGGAGCATGTGCTCGCGAGAGTTCTTCTGGTCGCGCGGCGTGGCGGGGTGCTTGAAGTAGAACTGCACCATGGGCGAGCTCAGCTCCTTGTCCTTACCCACGAAATAAATCACGTCGTTGTTGTCGGGCACGGGGTAGTACTCGCGCTTGGCGGCATTCTTCTTCGGCTTGGGGATGTCGGCGAAGGTCTTCTTGATCTTCTGCTCCATCTGGTCGACATCGATATCGCCCACTACGACAACTCCTTGCAGGTCGGGACGATACCACTTCACGTAGTAGTCGCGCAAAGCCTGATGGGGGAAGTTCATCACGATGTCCATCGAGCCGATAGGCATAGCGTCGCTGTATTTCGAGCCGGCATGCAGCACGGGCATGATTTTCTCGTTCATGCGCTGGGAGGCCGAGTTGCGTGTGCGCCACTCCTCCTGAATGACGCCGCGCTCGCTGTCTATCTCATCACCCTCGAGCAGCAGGTCGTGGCTCCAGTCGTGCAGAATGAGCAGGCAGGAGTCGAGGATGCTCTCGCGGATGGTGGGCACATTGTCGATGTTATACACCGTCTCGTCGACCGCCGTATAGGCATTGAGGTCGGCACCGAACTTCACGCCGATGGTCTCGAGCCAGGTGCGCAGCGAGGCACCGGGGAAGTGGGTGGTGCCGTTGAAGCACATGTGCTCAAGGAAGTGGGCCAGTCCGCGCTGGTGAGGCTCCTCCTGGATGGCGCCCACCTTCTGTGCAATATAGAAGTAGGCACGGTCCTTCGGGTCCTCGTTATGACGGATATAATACGTCAGACCGTTCTTCAACTGTCCGATGCGCACGTTCGGGTCGTTCTTGAACAGTCCGTCTTGTTGTTTCTTGGCTGCCGACACAGTCATGGCCAGCATCAGCAGGAAAAAGATTGATAGTTGTTTTTTCATTCTATTTTTGATTAGTGTTATTTGTTCTTCAAGGCAAAGCCCGGCATAAGCTACCTACTTAAAACAGGCTTCAAACATTCGACGTCGCAATTCATACGACCATGGTGTTGGTTTTTACTTATATCTACGTCGACTGAAAGCCAAAGGTTATGGAGCGGGCATCTTTTTTTGAAATATTAACGCAAATCACCACATAGATTTGGGTGTATTTTCCTATTCAGGCATCAATTGAAAACGTGCGCTTCAGGCACAACGGACACAAAACAAAAAGCGCCCTGCAAAGACAGATGTCGATGCAGGGCGCTTGAGATAAAGATGATCACCGGCGCATGATTTTCTTGACTGCCATCTTTCCGTCGGCATGTTTGATGCTAATCACGTAGGTGTCTGCCTTTTGCACCTGCACGGCATCGTGCGCACTAAGACCTTGTTTGCCAGCCAGTTCGCGACCCGCCATGTCGTAGATTTTGCAATCGGCTCCTTCAGCACCGTCAATCACGATATAGCCGTTCGCATAGGCGGCAGTAAAGCGATGGCCTTCTGTTGTCGGCTTGTTAATGCCGGTTGATGAATTCACCTGGTAGACGAATGTAGCCACGTCGCTATCGTAGAGATACTCGGCCTCAGCCATCACCTTCACGGTGACCACGCCCTCGGGCAACTCGAACGGACCGGTGTAGAGAATGCGGATGTCCTCGTTGCAGGGACAACTGCCGTCGAGTGTGTAGTAGATGGTTGCCCCCTCTGTGGCGCAACTCAGCGAGAGCTGTGTGCCCTTTCCTACTTGTTCGCCATTGCGGATGGAAGCTGTCGGCGTGTTCACCACCTCATACTCCACATCCACTCTCACCATCGACTCGGCGGTAATGTCCACCTTGTCCATGGTCAGCGTCAGCTGTGCTGCACCCGGCAGGTCGCCATTCAGCGTCAGTGTGGCCAGTCCGTTCTCATCGACGACTATTCTCTCATTGGCAAGCGAGGTGATCAGACTAGACGAGAGACGGGCGTTCAGCGTCTTTCCGGCCGACACCTCTTGCGGCATCACTAGCACCTGCACCGTCTTCGTTCCCTGGTAAGGAACCGTCAGCACGCTGTCGATGATGATGGCCGTGATTTCCGGCTCTATCCTCACTTTCTCCGTGTGATCAGAGCCCATCTGAACGCTGCAATAGCTCTCCACGCTACCCTTCACCGTCACGTCGACCTCATCGCCGGCAACGAAGGGATCCTCGGGCACAAACTTCACCTTCGACACGTATGTCTTCTCTCCTGCGGGCGACTCCTCTGTGTTCAGCATCTCCAGATGGCCATTACGGGTGGCGCCGTCCATCTTCACGACGACACTCTTCTCGTTCAGGCTTTCGGGCAGCATGTATTTGCTCATCTCAATGGTAATGCCACTCTCTGATCCGCGCATCAGCTTCACGGCAGGTGGCGTAGTCTGCTTCATGCCCACGTTCACGTCGAGCTGAGGCGGTGGAACAGGCAGCCACTCAGAGTAACAAGTCTCATAGCCGTCCTTCTCATATTTCACCTGCCATTCGCCCTGCGGCACATCCCAGCGGTAGAAGCCAGCCTCATCGGTCACCAGCGGGTTCTGCTGTGAGTAGTCCTCGGCATTCCATTTCACGGCACTGCCATTCTTCTTCTGATAAACCGTAGTGGTCACACCCGGCAGGCGGTTGCTCAACACTGCCTCATAGACATAGCCCGACGGGTCGAGAATGGGCTGGACAGAAGGCGTAGTGAAGAGAATGGTATTGTTGTCTTTCTTTTCATTGAAGATCTCCTGCTTGCCATCAGTCGAGGTGATGGTCTCTGGGTCTTTCTCCTTCTTGCAAGAATTGTAAGCATTTTTAATCCGCTGGTTTAAGTCAGTATACTTCCTGATAATTCCGGCATTCTTCTTTGAAGACCAAGATAGACACTTGTCACGAACGCCCTCGAAGTCCTTATAGGCAAATATTTTGTCTATTCCATCAATAACCTTGCCAGAAACTTGTCCTATCAAACCTCCCAGCGTTTCAGCAGAAGTTTCTAATGATGTATTCTTGACGAGCGTGGTCTGGAAAGCCTTGTTCAGTTTTGAATTGACAAACTTGGCAGATTTCAGATACTTCTCAAGGCCCAAGGTCCCAACAAATGTAGCCACACTCGCTCCTAACTTCTTCTTGTATTCAGTCAGATACTTGTTATATTTCTCTATCAATTTGTCTTCTTCTGTCCATATTTGTGTCTGCATCTCATTCCAGAAATCGCCAATGAGTTTCTTTGAGAGGCGCGATGATCCGTCAGGACATTTCGCTAATATATTTCTTGTTGTGGCATCGCGTTTCTTATCATATTTCTTTTGATATTTATCCAACTTTTTTCTCATTAAATCAAAGTCCTTATTAGCATGGACAAATTCTGACAAACCGAGAATATCTTCAAGACCATCGACAAATTCGCTACCCAGTTCAGAAAGGAATTCTTTGATGCGAGTCTTGCCTTTGCTGTTCTTCTTAGCAGAATTATATGGATCAGAAAGAGTTATTCGATAAGCCTCATTTCCGCCCAAGTCAATGAAAACAACAGAGATAGAGTTGTCTGTGATTTCTGTATAGGTTCCTATACCGCCTTCCTCAGTTTTTATATAAGCAAACTGATAGGTACGCATCATGGTCTCTGCTTCTGCGAATGGGATGGTTTCTACGCGATACTCACATCTAAAAACATTATGATCGTCCATTCTCAACACGAAATCAAGCAGAGCCGATGTCTCGTTCTCTTCAACGACGCGCATCTCTCCATAATCCTCTATAAAATTATAGATATGATTTGCAATCATTGCCATCTGGGCTGCCTGTTCACGGAAAACTTCCTCGCGTTCCTCGTCCGACTCCTCTCGAATACATACATAATCTACCGTCACATTCTGCGGAAGTTTATAACTATCATACTTAGAAGTAGCCACCCAAGCCTGCTGTTTAGAATCAAACAGGGCAGGCAACACTCGGATGGTACCATCTGACGCCTTCACCATAAAGTTGACATCTTTGATGACCGTTGTGTCGTTGCGGGTGAAGTTGGCAAGGAAAGTAAAGTCCGTCTCGTTGTAGAAATCATAGTGTATCGCAGAGGTTGTGCCATTGATTAAATCAAAGTCGACTGTGATATTGTCTTTGTGCCAGCCATTATAGAAAGTCATGGAAACAGAAGTGGGTGTAATATATGACTTGTCGTATAACACTTCTTTTACATCACTTGTCAGTATCATTCCTTCCTGTGTTTTTGATTTCACAAGGATATCATGGAAAGATAGGTTATAAGCATCATAGAGTTCACACTTTTTCATCCACGTACCATCACTCTTTGACGTTGTCATACCGATGAGCACATCCCCATCAAATATCTTTACCTCACTATCAGGATTCGTTAAACCACTTATAGTTATATTTTTGTCTGCTGTTGTAGAAGAAACAGCGAATGCTAGGGATTCTCCTTCAAATTGTGCGACACCAATTGGCCGTGGGACTGTAACCTCATTATCAAAAGAAACATAGGCAGTAAAATGATATGCGTTTGCTTCAGTAGGAACAACACAACATTTAACTTCGTTTTTTGCTTGTTCCTTGGTCAGATGCATGCTAATTGTTTTCCCGTTCAGAGTATAAGATTGTGCCTTCTTATCTACCTGCACTGAGTTTTCAACCAACTTACATCCTTCTGGTATGTCTATAGATAAATTCACATTGTTTACCTTATCATAGAGGTCTTTATCGACATTTACTCTTGCAGAGAGTGTCACATAGCTGCCAATGACTACCGCTGACTTGTCGGCTATCAGACTACCTCTATACAGGAATAACGACTCGTTCAGTTTAGGTATTATGCCAGCTGACACAGTAGCGATCTCACCATCTTTAACCTCCACTTGAGTGGTAACATAATCCTTTCCTTCCACTAAATTCAGTTGAGATAATCTTGATAATTCATATAAGCCAGAAAGCAATGAAGACTGCCCAATAGACACAAGGGTGTAAGTGCCTTGTGGGAGATGCCTCAATGTCAACGTCTCCCCATTATAAACACCTCTCGCCACCAAGAAACCATTGCTGCCGTAAATATATCCAGCATTTTGACTGTTGTTGCTTCCTGTGAAAGATGCAGAAACACCTCCCAACTCTATAAAGTTCAAATCAACGCCAACGGAGCCTCTTTCATCGATATAAAAAGTCGTAGACGCATCAGCTAGGTTTTTCTTCTTACTCTTAGCAGTAATGATGATGTCATCCCACTCATTTGCCCCGGAATTAATGACCAATGTACCATTATATTGCACTGAAAAATCAGTAATCTCGTTACCTGTAGACTCGTTCATCAAAGTAAGCTGCAAATCATAAAGTCCCCCTGGCAGAAGATCTGCTGTCATCTCTCCTTCCTCAGAGACAACTGGGGTGTAATCAATGTTTACAGGGATAACATGGCCTGTTATTGGTTTGAGGGTAATGACTCCAAGATCACCGTTACCATTCAAACTACTACGATGAATGACTGCATCCATATATCCATCGCAGCTGACAATAATCTCAGTATCATCGTCATAGACTTCTAAAGAGAACTCGCCTTGATTATTCGTTTGTATGTTGTAAGTCTCTTCGAATTTTCCGTTTAGTTTTTGCTTTATGTGAATAGTTGCTATTTTCTCACTGATGTCCTCAGCAGAAACTCGCCCACTAAGATTAACTCTGCTCATTTTCTGTAGGTGGCAAACAACAGTAGTATCGTTTCTCCCCACCATCACACTGTCCAAGGGAATCTCGCGGTAAAGATGTCCCATTTCTTCGTTTAGTTCTATTAGATAGTATAACTTTGTTTCTAAAGGCACCTTTGCAATAGCACTGCCCTTTTCAATAGCAAATTTATTAAAATCAACATTTAACAATTTTTCATATAACTCTTTTGATGATTCATTTTCAAGTAATTCAGGATTTTTTTCATAATACTGTATAAGCTCTTTTATAGCCAAAATTTCCAGGTAAATCTCTTTACTGTTAAACCATTTTATCTCGACTGATTGTGTAATATCGTTCCCTTCATCGCTCAAGCATACTAAATTAACTGCCACTCCTTCATAGTCATAATCAAATTCTTTTAGATTAATTCTATTATCAAGTGTCTCTATACCTGTATTTACTCCGATAAGTAACGGCCATCCATAATCAGATTCATCGATCATGAAATAATACATGGTTCCTCTAGGAACATAAAAAGTTGCTTCATTTTTAGTATTATAGCCAAAGGTATTACTAGATATATAACAGTGAAGCTTTGGACTGCAAATAAACACTTCCTTTAGGTTGTCACAATAGTAAAATGCATTGTCACCAATAGATGTTAGACTTTCTGGAATGGTTATAGAAGCTAGGCTTTGACAGTTCCAGAAAGCATACTCATCTATTGTTTTCAAACTATTGGGGAAAACCATTGAAGTGAGTCCACAACCTTCGAATGCATTTTTCCCAATTGTTAATAAACCAACTGGCAGATCAGCAGACAGAAGCTCTTGGCATTCCTTAAAAGCACTTTCTCCTATGCTCGTCACTTGATACCTTACACCTTCAAAAGAGATTGTTTGGGGAATGGAGATACCCCCCACATAAAGATTGTCACCACTTGTCACTTCAGCTGTCTTGGCCGCCTTGTCAAGGTTATAGTAAATGCCATCAACCACAGCATCATAGGCACTTGCCGTCATCGGAAGCAGGATGGCTACAAGGATTAGTAATAGACTCTTTTTCATCATCGATTTGTTATTTCGTTTTTTACTGGGTTCTTTCATGGATTGCTACAAAAGGAAAAGGTGTTTGTCCTTTATGGCCTTTCTGGATGGTATCGCAAAAAAATACCATTGAAAGTGCAAATATAAGGATTATTTCTGAGAATTGCAAGAAAGAAAGGGAAGTTTTGTTCGAGTCTGGCTGATTTGTGATTCTACTCGGCATCACTACGAGCGTAATGGGCTACATGACGATTGTAAAGGGCTACTTTACAAACCCAAAGGGCTGCTTTACGAGTGTAAAGGACTACTTTGGGAGTCTCATCGGCAAATCTAGCCTGCATATTTCATACCCTCGGCAAAAAGCCTCTAATAGATGAGTGGCATACTCCCGCTAAGGCAGTTTTCTCATTTTATGACAAATCATTGCAGCCGTAGGGGGTCATTTTTAAATTAGCGCA
>Ga0256405_10000817_pt1 | contig 95261 bp, 111 predicted proteins | sample RumenRJG_02DNA_FD_189096 | JGI IMG/M metagenome (GOLD analysis project Ga0256405, IMG submission 189096) | Bovine rumen microbial communities from Lethbridge, Alberta, Canada - RJG_02 | ecosystem: Host-associated > Mammals > Digestive system > Stomach > Rumen | place: Canada: Alberta...
AAGGTTATCAAATTGCTACTTGTGAACCAGTTATTCAATCACGTAGACCAAATAATCGAATAGATAAAGTACGCCATATGTTTAATAAAAAAGAAAATTAAGTTACTATTCGCTAAATTACAATTTATCAATTAGATCAGAATATTAAGATATTCCGAGATAAGCAAAGTTGGTGATATCCAACTTTTTATTTTGAATAAAATATCACAACCACTTTAGGGTGACGGAAAAAAGCCTGTCCACATTGATTAAGCAATCAATATATGATATAATTTTCTTGGAAACAAAAGATAAAATGTATGATGACTTTGTCCACATTTTGTCCACATTGAACAAATTATTAGTAATATTTATAATACAAATAATACTGATAATAATATGTACTAAATGTCTATAAAATAAGGCTAAAAGCCATAATACTATATGTACCAAATATAGTGATAATATGCTCAAAAAGGGAGCATGTGGCAGTGGTAAGAAATATAAACAATGCCATGGAAAGCAAGCAATATCAACAGTTTGCAAAAATATAAAAATGAAGAAACGTGAAAAACCGTGAATTAGATATCTTTTAGATACCCTGAAAATTTATTAAAAAGACCAAATTAGGTCTTTTTTTTATTAAAGATCAATAAATTATGTTATAATCAAAGTATAATAGAAAGGAGTAAAAAAATGGAAGAAAAGAAAAAAGGAAATAAGGGATTAGTTGCCCTTGTAATCATTTTACTATTAGCATGTATAGGAATGGGAGTATTTATATTCATTAATAAGGATAAACTAACAGCTAAGGAAAATGCTACAAAAACAGTAGAGAGTGATAAGAACGATACAAACGAAAAGACAGAAATTACAACTGAAAAGGCAAATACTATTGAAACGAGAAAATGTACTGGTGTATATACTGGAACAGCCGCTCTTACACAAGATGTTCATACTGGACAATATGGAAAAGGCACTTTAACAATTGAATTGAAATCAGATGGAACATATGAGTTGAAAAAAGAAAATATGAATGGTACCATGGGAAATTATACAATTATTGAAAATACATTATTACTAAAAACTTCTCCAGAAACAACTGGTCCAGGAGGAGATACATCAGCTAAATATTCTGAATATTTAAATATAAGTAATGACTGCTCAACAATTTCATGGGGATATGGTTCATATTTCTTTGATCCGAATTTTACATTAACTAAAAATAATTAAAAAAAGTCAATTACAAAAAAGATGCTTTGTTATAGTCTTTTTTAAATACCTTATTAGATACCCTGAAAAAGAAAATGAAAAGACCTTTTAAGGCCTTTTTTGATATAATGATTATAGGAGTTGATAGAAAATGAATGAGTATATTAATTTAGATGAAAAGAATATTGATGAAGAACATATTTGTTGTGCAATAGGAGATCCTAAACATCAAGATGGTGTAGATAAAAAGAAAGAATGGATTAAGAAAAAATTAAAAGATGGACATGTGTTTAGAAAACTAAATGCTAGAGGTAAAATCTTTATTGAATATGAACCAATAGAAACTGCTTGGGTTCCTATTAACGGTAAAAATTATATGCATATTTATTGTTTATGGGTTGCTGGTAGTTTTAAGGGGAAGGGTATTGGTAAAGAATTATTGGAATATGCTATTGAAGATGCTAAAAAGAAAAAAATGAGTGGAGTTTGTACAATAGTTACACAAAAGAAAAAACCATTTATTGGAGATAAGAAATTCTTTGAACATTATGGATTTAAGGTAGTAGATACGATTAACGACTATGAATTAATTGCATTACAGTTTGATGATAAAGAAACACCTAAGTTTAGTGATAGTGCTAGAAAAATGGAAATTGATAGTCAAGACTTTACTATTTATTACTCAAATGAATGTCCTTATGTAGAATATGAAGTTAAAGAACTATCTGATTACGCTAAAGAAAAAGGAATTAAATTGAAATTCGTAAAAATAGACTCATTAGATAAAGCTAAAAATGCTCCGTGTATTATAAATAATTGGGCTAACTTCTATAAAGGAAAATTTATTTCTAATACAATATTAAATGCAAATGCTTTTGAAAAGTTATTAAAATAGATTATTGGATAATCTTTTTAGATAACCATAATGCCTAAAAAGTGAATAATATTGTACAATATATGAAGAATATAGCACTAATAAGGAAAATTATGACAGAAAATAATATAATTAGTTCAGAAATATTACCTGATAAAAATAATATAAGGGCTGATGTCTATGCAGATATTATTGATTTGAGTGATATTAAAGTCATCAAATAATAATTTATAAAGGAGAAAATATGAATTTTAATATAAAGAAAGTAAAGATATTTGTTACAATACCAAAAGAAAATTTAGATGAAGTAAGAATTGCTATGTGTGATGCAGGTGCTGGTGTAATTGGTAATTATAATTATTGTTCAACATCAGTAAAATCAATTGGTACATTTATGCCAAATGATAATGCTAATCCATATATAGGAGATAATAACAAATTAGAATTTGTTGACGAAGAAAAATTAGAAGTAATTTGTGATATAGAAAATGTAAAAAAAGTTATTCAGGAATTAAGAAAAGTTCATCCTTATGAGGAACCAGCTATAGATATTATTCCACTATTAGAGGAATCAGATTTTTATTAATAAAAAATAATATAATAAATAGAAAATACATGCTATAATGATTTCAAGAAAGGAGAATATTATGGAAAAGAAAGTGTTATTATTAGCTGCTATTTTACTAACAGTAGGAATTTTTACAACAGCGTGTAGTATGAAAAGTAAGGAAAAATATGATTATCTTGTACTTGTAAATAAGTATTCACAATTACCAGATGATTGGGAGAAGAATGTTGAATTAATCGAAACAAAAAATGCATGGGATGAAAATATAAAAGTTGAAAAGGAAGCATTCGAACAATATAAGAAATTAAAAGAAGATGTTGAAAAAGATTTAAAAAAATATAATACTACAATTGAATTAGATAGTACATATCGTTCAGTTAAAGCACAACAAGAACTATGGGATGAATGGTCAGCTGATCCAGAAAAAGGTATTGAATATGTAAGAAAATTTGTAGCAGTACCAGGATACTCTGAACATCATACAGGACTTGCAATTGATATTTGTCTAAAAAAAGATGGAAAATTAATTTTTGACAATGATGAAATGATTGCTGAAAGAGAAATATTCTCAAAAATTCATGCAAAATTATCAAAATATGGATTTATCTTAAGATATCTTGAGAATAGAGATGACATTACTGGTTATGCTTATGAACCATGGCATTTAAGATACATTGGTAGTGAAAAAATAGCTAAAGAGATTATGGATAAAGATATTACATTTGAAGAATATTTAGAGAGTATAGAAGATATAAAAGAAACACCATCAGCAGCTAAATATCGTATTGAAAAAACACTACAAGAATATTTTAAAGATGTTTATGGAGATAAAATATCAAACTCAAGATTTAATGTAACAAAGATTTATTCAACAGAAGAAGCGGAAAAAACAGAAGCAATTAAATCATTAAAACTAGGAGAAAAAGATATAGCATTTGAAGTAACATATCAACTACAACCATCAGACGGAACTAATCCTGAAGAGTTAATTATAACAGATGGTGAATATGATAAAGATCTTGAATGGGTAAAAAATATTAGTAGACTTGGAATCTTAAAGTATAATGATAAAGATGGAAGTTATACAATTAAAAACTTTGGAACAGGTTGGTAATACTAATTAAGTTAATAAAAAAGAAAGATACAATATATTAAAATGTACCTTTCTTTTTTAATTTTCTGCAACTATAGAGGCAGCTCCATAATATTCAGCAATCCATCTATTAGTCCATGAATCAGGGTTATATGTTAAATAACCGTTATATGTAAATGCATTATATTTTCCTACGGATTCAGGGAATGAATGTACTGAAACATCAATTTTTCCTTTACTTAATTGTTCTTTAATTTGTTCTTTATGATCATCAATACATGCTTTAGTATCAACTAAATCATAATAAGCTTCATTATAATTACCAATTGCTTTAAATGATAAAGTAATCATTAATATAATATATAATTTCTTAATTAATACTGAATATTTATTATCTTCTAAATATTTTAAGTTTAGTCCAATAATAATTACTAAATATACAAATGCAAACATCCAACATCTTTCAGGATATGCCGGAGATAAAACAAGTGAATAAATACTGATAAATGAAAAACAGAAAAATATTACTTGTATTCCATAATTACTTACATATTCTTTAAGATTTTTCTTTCTACTAACAATTATAATAAAACTTATAATTGCAATTAATAAAATAATACCAATATATTCATATGTAAGTCTTGTTATTTTTAAAGAATAGTCAACTAAATTTAAGAATCCATATTGAACACCTGGATACATTTCCTGAGTTCTTATATAATTACCAGGAGAAATAAGTAAGAAACAATAACTTGGAATAGTTCCAAGTAATGAAAAATAACTCCATCTTGGTATTTTTTTATACTTAATTTTATATGCAATAATGAAAAGAATAATAGATACAATTAATGCACATCCAGAATTTTCATTAGCACATCCAATAAATAATCCATATAGGAAGAAAAATATACATGATAGTTTATTATCTTTGATTGAATTTTCATTATCAAAATGTTTTTTAAATAAAAGTGTCATAATAAGTATTAAGACAGATGACCATAAATAATTTGCACTACCACTTTTCCAAAAAATTGTCGATCCGGGCTGAGGAACAAATAAAAATATAACGGCGTATATTGTAATTAACAATGGTATTCTAATCTTTTTAAAATCACTAATATGTAAATAAATTAATATTCCAAGAGCAATAAACATCAAAGTATTAAAGAAATTAAAGAAAGATTTACCTAATAGAAAAGCTAACTGCAACAAAAAGTGAACAGATACTCTTCCTCCCCATAGCTGCCAGTGATTCGCCATAGATGTAAAAATATCTAAAGGACTAGAAAGCAGCTTTGTTGTTGCTGTTGGCATCCTATTTTCAAACACAAATTGATAAATATAATCATCAGTTACAAACTCTGTATTATAGTTAAATATATATATAAAAATAAAAACAGATATTAAAACTAAAAATAATAAAATAAACGGAATTTTCTTTTTCACTACTATCACCTATAATCATTATAGTATATAATTTAAAAAAAATAAAATACTAAAATAATATAAAAATTAGTATTTGTCTTAATAAAATAAATATTATTTGATATAATAGGTATGATAGGAAGAGGTGGCGTATGTATAAAGTAATTAAAAATGAGAGGATAAGTCCTAATTCTTATTTGATGGAAATAAAAGCCCAGGATGTAATTAATAAAGCATTACCAGGACAATTTGTTATTTTAATGGCAGAAGAAGATAGTGAGAGAATACCATTAACAATATATGATATTGATAGAAAAAAGGGAATTCTGTCAGTAATATATCAAGTTGTAGGTGCATCAACAGAAGAAATGACAAAAATAAAAGATGAATTATTTGCAGTAACAGGGCCATTGGGAAAACCAAACGAAATATGTGCAAATCCAGAGAATTATAAAGGAAAGAGAATAGTTTATGTTGCTGGAGGTGTTGGTATAGCACCAGTTTATCCACAAGTAAAATATTTAAAAGAAAAAGGATTCGATGTTGAAGTTATCTATGGAGCTAGGAATGCTGAACTTTTATTAATTAGGAATAAAATTGAAAAAGTTGCAAAAAAAGTAAGATATGCAACAGATGATGGATCTTTTGGACAAAAAGGTTTTGTAACCAATATTTTAGAAGATAATATTAAAAATTATGATATATGTGTGGCAATAGGCCCACTAATAATGATGAAAAATGTCGCAGAACTAACAAAAAAATATAATTTAAAAACAATTGTAAGTATGAATCCACTTATGGTAGATGGAAGTGGAATGTGTGGAGCATGCAGATGTGAGATAGAAGGAAAACCAAAGTTTGCATGTATAGACGGCCCAGAATTTGATGGACACAAAGTTAATTTTGATTTGGCCTTAAAAAGAATGAACATTTATAAAAATGAAGAAGAAAAATTATATAAAAAAATGAAAAAATTTTTAATTTCAGAATAGGAGGGGACTATGGTTAATATAGAGAAAGTTAAAATGAGAACGCAAAAACCTAATGTAAGAAATAAAAACTTCGATGAAGTAGAATTAGGATATAATGAAGAAGAAGCGTTGAAAGAAGCAGAAAGATGTCTTCATTGTAAAATACCAAAATGTGTTGAAGGATGTCCTGTAAAAATAAAAATCCCAGAATTTATTGCAGCTATTAAAGAAAAAAATATCAAAAAAGCATATGAAATACTAAGCGAATCAACTTCACTACCAGCAGTTTGTGGAAGAGTTTGCCCACAAGAAAAGCAATGTGAAGCAAAATGTATTAGAGGAATTAAAGGTTCATCAATAGCAATAGGTTCTCTAGAAAGATATGTAGCAGATGAGGCAATTAAAAATAATTATTCAACTAAAATTAATGCAAAGAAAAAGAAAAAAAGGGTAGCAGTAATTGGAAGTGGACCATCAGGTTTAACTTGTGCTAGTGATTTAGCAAAAAATGGATATGATGTAACTATTTATGAGGTATTACACAAAGCGGGAGGAGTATTGACTTACGGAATTCCGGAATTTAGATTGCCTAAAAGCATAGTAAAAAATCAAGTTGAAAGTTTAGAAAAACTAGGTGTAAAAATAAAACTAAATGTCCCAGTAGGAAATGCTATAACTATAGAAGAATTAAGAAAAGATTATGACGCTGTTTTTATTGGAACAGGAGCAGGACTACCTAAATTTATGGGTATAGAAGGAGAAGATGCAAGTGGAGTATTTTCTGCAAACGAAATATTAACTAGAATTAATTTAATGGGAGCTTATAAAAAAAATTGTAAAACTCCAATAAAAAAAGCGAAGAAGGCCTATGTAATAGGTGGTGGAAACGTAGCAATGGATGCTGTAAGATCTCTTAAAAGGTTAGGAATAGAAGCGCACATTATGTATCGTAGAAGTGAAGAAGAATTACCAGCAAGAAAAATGGAAGTAGAACATGCAAAAGAAGAAGGAATTGAATTTAACTTACTTCAAAATCCAGTAAAGATAATAGTAGATGATGACAATAATGTAACTGGAATGGAAGTAGTTAATATGGAATTAACGGAACCTGGAGAAGATGGAAGAAGAGCAGTTAAAGAGATAAAAAACACAAACCACATAGTAGATTGTGACATGGTTGTTATGGCTCTTGGAACAGGACCAAATCATGAGGCATTAAAAAACAGTGATATAATTTTAACTGAAAGAAATTTAATAGAAGTTAAAGGTACAAAAACATCTCTTGATAATGTATATGCAGGAGGAGATGCTGTAACAGGAGCAGCAACAGTTATTTTAGCTATGGAAGCAGGCAAACAAGCAGCAGCAGAAATAATGGAATTATTAAAATAAAAAAAGGGAGCTATACTACGCTCCCTAATCTATATAAAGAGGATCTTCACACTTCAAGTGAACCTTCCTCTAGTAATAATATATGTATGAAACAAAAAAATATACACTAAAAATTATTATTATGTTAAAATAAATAGAAAAAGAAAAGGTGATTCTATGGAAATAAAGGAACAAATAAAAGTAGTAGAAAATAATTTAAAAATAATTGAAGACTTATGGAGGTCACTTTGACATCCCTTCTAAAAAGAAAGAAATAGAAGAAAACGAGAAAAAAACAGAACAAAGTGATTTTTGGAATAATAGAATTGAAGCAGAAAATACTATAAAAGAAATAAATGAAAACAAAAATTTAGTTAATAAGATTGAAACAATAAAGAATAACTTAAATAGTAATATGGAAATATTAAATCTATTATTAATTGAAGAGGATGAATCACTGTATAATGATGTTATTAAAAGTAACATGACCATTACTAAAGAAATAGAAGATTTAAATTTATTACTATTATTAAATGGACCATATGATAAAAATGATTGTATTCTAGAAATACATCCAGGAGCAGGTGGAATAGAAAGTTGTGATTGGGCGAGTATGTTATATAGAATGTATACTAGATGGTGTGAAAATAAAAATTATAAAATAACCGTACTTGATTATCAATCAGGAGATGAAGCTGGGATAAAAAGTGTCTCAATAATGATAAGAGGATTATATGCCTATGGATATTTAAAAAATGAAAAAGGAGTTCATAGACTTGTTAGATTATCACCATTTGATTCAAATAATCGTAGACATACATCCTTTGCGTCAATTGAAGTGACACCAGATATCGATAAAGACATTAATATAGAAATAGATGAAAAAGATTTAAAAATAGATGTATATAGATCAACAGGAGCAGGTGGACAAGGAGTAAATACAACAGACTCTGCAGTAAGAATAACACATCTACCAACCAAAATAGTGGTTACATGTCAAAATGAAAGAAGTCAAATACAAAATAAGGAACAAGCAATAAAAGTATTAAAAAATAAATTATTACTTAAAAAGTTAGAAGAACAAGAAGAAGAACTAAACAAAATAAAAGGCCAACAATCAAATAATGAATTTGGATCTCAAATAAGAAGTTATGTAATGCATCCATATTCAATGGTTAAAGATCATAGGACAAACGTAGAAACAAGTAATGTAAGTAAAGTAATGGATGGAGACATAGATTTATTTATTGAGAGCAATTTAAAAAAGGGGTTATAATATGAATTTCTTTTCCAAAACAAAAGGTATTACATTCTTAAATAATCTTGATAATAAAAATTATTACAAAAGATTAATTCAATTTATAATTGGATGTTTTATTGTGTCATTATCATACAATGTTTTTATTGCTGACAATAAACTAGTTCCAGGAGGAGTTGGAGGAATAGCAGTAATTGTAAATAATCTATTTAGAATTGATAATACTATAACTATAATATTATTAAATATAATTTTAATTATATTAAGTTTTTTTCTACTTGGAAAAGAAAAAACAAGAAAAAGTTTATTAGGAACAATATTATTCCCATTATTTGTAAAACTAACAGAAAATGTTAATATTTGGTTAGAAATAGAAAGTTCAAATTTATTATTATCAGTATTAATAGGTGGAGTTCTATATGGTATAGGAGCAGGATTAGTCTTTAAAGCAGGATTTACAACAGGAGGAACTGATATCCTAAATCAAATAATATCAAAATATGCCAAAATAAGTATTGGTAAAAGTATGCTATATAGTGATGGAACTATAGTATTATCCTCAGGCACATTCTTTGGAATAGATATAATGATGTATTCGATAGTCTTATTATACATAATAAGCTATATATCGGATAGAATAATACTTGGAATATCAGATAATAAAATGTTTTATATAATAACGGAAAAGGATAAAGAAATAAAAGAATATATATTAAATACATTGCATCACGGAGTAACAGTATTTAAAGCAAAAGGCGGCTATAGAAAAAAAGAAGGAAAAGTATTGATGACAGTACTTCCTACAAAAGACTTCTATACACTAAAATCTGGAATTAAAAGAATTGATAAATTAGCATTCTTTATAGTAACGGATTCATATGAACTATATGGAGGTGAGTAAAATGAAAAGAATAATTGATTATGTTAGAAATGATAATAAAGTAACAAGAATAGTATTGATGCTAATATCATTGTTTTTAAGTGCTATTTTATATAACTTATTTTTGCTTCCTCTAAATTTAGTAACAGGAGGAACACCAGGTATAGCAACAATAACTCATTATGTATATGGAATTAATCCTGCTTTAATGTTATTCTTATTATCACTTGCATGTGTAATAATTAGCTTTCTATATTTAGGTAAGGAAAGAACGATAGGTACATTACTAGCACTTTTTATATACCCAATACTAGTACAATTAACATCTCCATTAACAAAAGTTGTATCTGATAATCCAGATGTCTTATTACTTGTAATCTTTGCTGGAGTATTAAGTGGTGTAGCAAATGGATTAATGTATAAAACAGGATATAGTAATGGTGGTTTTCCAATTATAAGTCAAATATTATTTGAAAGAAAACAAATATCAATAGCAAAATCAAGTTTAGTAATAAATGTAACAATAGTATTAGTTGGATCACTCTTTTTTGGAACAACAACTGCATTATATGCAATAATATTCTTATATATAAATAATATTGTATTAGATAAAGTTTTATTAGGTATTTCAAATAATAAAGCATTTTATATAATTACATCAAAAGAAGAAGCAATAAAAAAATATATTTTAGATGTATTAGGACATGATGTAACAGTTTTTGATGTAAAAGGTGGTTTCAAAGAACAAAAAAGAAAAGTTTTAATGACTGTTATACCATCAAGAGAATATTATAGAGTAACGGAAGGAATTAAAACTATAGATGAAAAAGTTTTCTTTACAGCAACTGATTCATACCAAGTAGAAGGTGGAAAATAAAGTAAAGTATAAAACTTTACTTTTTTAATATTCAAAAGTATGTTATAATTAAAGATACTAAGGTGGTGATAAATTAGATGGATTTAATAAGAGTAAAAAATGTCGAAAAAAGATATAAAAATGGAGTTACAGCCATCTATGATTTAAACTTAGCAATAGAAAAAGGATCATTTGTATTTATAATAGGTGGTTCTGGAAGTGGAAAATCAACGTTAATTAAAATGCTATATAGAGAAGAGAAACCTACAAGAGGACAAGTAATAGTTGGTGGACTTGATGTTGCTAAATTAAAAAATAAAAAAGTATACAAATTAAGAAGAAAACTAGGAATTGTATTCCAAGATTATAGACTATTACCAAAATTAACGGTATATGAGAATGTTGCATTTGCATTAGAATGTATTGGAGAAAAGAAAGATGAAATTAGAGTTAAAGTACTTAAAGCTTTAGAAGATGTAGGACTTAAAAATAAAGTTCATAGTTATCCTGATCAATTATCAGGAGGAGAACAACAAAGAGTATCAATTGCAAGAGCTATTGTAAATAATCCAAAATTGTTATTATGTGATGAGCCAACAGGAAACTTAGACCCAGAAAAAAGTATGGAAATTATGAAAGTATTAGATGATATTAATAAAAATAGAGGAACAACTATTTTAATGGCAACACACGACGAAAAAATAGTTAATAAAATGAAAAAACAAGTTATTACACTAAAAGATGGACACTTAGTAAATTTCAAACAGAAAGGAAAATATCAAAATGAAGCTATTTAGAATGTTAGGAAGAAGCGTTAGAGATGCTTTTAAAAGTGTAATAAGAAACTTTAGTTTATCATTAGCCTCAATATCATGTATAACAATAACTTTAATAATAGTTGCAGTAGCAATTGTTGCCTCACTAAATGTTCAAAACTTTACAAGAGAAATTGAAAAAGATATGACAATAGTTGTATTTTTAGATAATTCAGCTACACAAGAGGACGCAAAGGAAGTAGAAGAGAAAATAAGTAAATTATCAAATGTTAGTAAATATACATATCAAACAAAACAAGAAGTTAAAGAAAAGATGCAACAAGAGTCAGATGTATTTAACACTGTATTAGAAACATGGGAAAATGAAGATAGTCCATTAAAAGATACTTTTCAAGTAAAAGTTAAAGATATAGAAAAAATTAAAAATACTGCAGAACAAATAGAAAAAATGAAAACAGTTGCAGTAGTAAGATATGGTGAAGGAATGGTTGACAAAATGGTTACTGCATTCTCATCTGTAGAAAAAGTAACTTATGGAATTGTAATTGCTCTTGTACTAGTAACTATATTCTTAATAATCAATACAATAAAATTAACAATCTCAGCAAGAAAAAAAGAAATTTCAATAATGAGATTAGTTGGAGCAAGTAACTTTACAATTAAAACACCATTCATAATTGAAGGAATGATTTTAGGATTATTTGGATCAATAGTTCCTATTGGTATAACAATGTATGGATACACAGCATTATACAAGCATTTTAATGGATATTTATTCTCTGAGTTAATTAAATTAATTAAACCAGAACCGTTTATCTATCAAACTTCATTAGCAGTATTAGGTATTGGAATAATAGTCGGTATGATTGGAAGTGCCAGTGCAGTAAGGAAGTATTTAAAAGTATAATGAAGAAAGTAGTAATTGTATTATCATTTATATTATCAATTGTTTTGTTAATACCACAAGATATTAATGCAACAACACTTCAAGAATATGAAGATCAATTGGAAAAATATAAAAATGAATTGAATGATAAAAATAATCAAATTGCGGCTAGTAAAAAAGAACTAGAGGAAGTACAACAAAAACTAGCAGATTACGAAAAACAAATAAAAGATACAGAAGAAGCAATAAAAAAAATAGAAGAAGAAATAAAAAAGAATAATGAAGAGATAGAAAATAAGAAAAAAGAATCTAAAAAGTTAATGGAATATTATCAAATCTCAAATGGAGAAAATGTATATCTTGAATATGCTTTTGGAGCAACAGATATAACAGATATGATATATAGACTTTCTATAGTAGAGCAATTAACAGATTATAATGATAAAGTTATGAAAGAACTTAAAGAATTAGTTAGGCAAAATCAAGAAAAACAAAAAGAATTAGAAAATAAAAAAGTAGAACTTAATAAACTAACAGAAGAGATGAGAGAACAATCTAAAAAAATTAAGGGTAATATTTCTAGTATGGAAGGAACAGTTCCTAATATAAAAGGACAATTGTCATACTATCAAGAAAGAGTATCTTATTATAAGAGTGTTGGATGTAAATCATCTGATACCATAGGAATAGATTGTGATAAACCAAAACAAGTAAGTCGCGGAGGCGGCGGAGGTGGCGGAGGTGGTGGCTACCTAATAGGAGCTAACGGATTCGCATCACCTTTAGATAGTTACAATTATATTTCAACAGGGTTCTACTGGAATGGATATTCAGGACATAAAGGATTAGACTTTGCAGAAGGATGTGGAACTCCAGTAAGAGCAGTAGCAACAGGAAGAGTATATTATGTTGGAAGTAATAAAGACATTTATGGAGCAAAAATGGTAATGATTGTTCATAACTATAATGGAAGATTAGTATTCTCACAATATGCCCATCTTTCAGGTTATGCCGTAAGTACTAATCAAGATGTATATGTTGGACAAGTTATTGGTTACGTAGGATCAACAGGATGGTCAACAGGATGTCACTTGCATCTAGAAATGTCAAATGATGTAGGATGGGATTATAATAGACCAGGCAACTATTATACATATGTAAATTATATTACTAATCCATATAACTATATACCAGGATAAAAAAAGCATTTAGTAAAAACTAAATGCTTTTTATTTATAAACTTCTGTGTACATTTATTTCTTGATTGTAATTTTTGTCATACTCTTTTATAAATTTATTTAATAATCTAAGTCTTAAAGCAAGAACTGCATTTGCAGTAACAACAGGCTCAATAGTTTGAGCACTAGGAGCCATTTGTCTTACATCAAATGAATCAAATATATTTCCATCAAAACTTAAATTCTTAATTAATGAAGTTGGAGCCTTATTTTGTGAAATTAATATATCATTTATCTTCTTTTCCATATTTTTTGCCTCAACTATACCCATTGATGCTGGATTAAATAGAGCAGTTGAAACAACATTTTTTCCAATATTCATTTGTGTTCTAGTAGAACCTTGAATAGCAAAATTAGTCTTTGGCTCTAATTTATCTACATAAGACATATCAATTCCTTTTTCATGAGATGTGTATGTATTACCCATAATACCTCTATTGTTTTTAACCCCCGGTGTATATGTATTTGAAATCATATCAGCAGGTATCAATCCTTCATGAACAGCCTTTCCCATTTTAATTAAATCATCACTCGATGCAAAAATACCAGCGTGACCAGAAAAACCACCTAAAGATAAAGCTGAAGGATCATTAACTTTTCCTAAAAAGTCATTTGCACTTCCTGTTGCTCTATAAATTTTGTTAGTTGGCAAAATTAAATGTGTATCATTTAAACCATACTTATGGGTAATATATTTCTCAACTAAAGTATCAAATGTTGTTGCAGATACATATTCCATCATTTCCTTCATAATCATCATACCAAGGTCATTATAATTATATTTTCCAACTTCAACAGGCATAACTTTAAGAAGAGTGTCATATGCCTCATCAAAACTCTTTTTAGAATCAAGTCTACCATCAGTTCTAAATTGAGTTGTAAATGTTAAAATATCATTAACAGTTAAATCACCCAAATTAATAAATCTTGGATCAAGATCTTTAACTTTACTATTTAGTGAAAAATAACCTTCCTTTATCATATTATACGCAACAACTTGAGTGTAGAACTTTGTCATAGATGCAATATCAAACAAAGCATCATCAGGCATTGCTTTATTTGCTTCACCATAATTATTTAGTTTACCACCATTAATTTTAACATTAATATTATCTACATTAACTCCAACAGTATAACCAGGTATTGGATATCTATCTATTACAGATTCAAGTAAATCAATATTATCTTTAATAATTAATTCAATTAACTCCTCAGGAGTAGAATCTGGATTACTAATTATAATATCATACATCTTCTGTGTAGCAGTTCTTATCTCATCTTTTGACGCATAAGTACCTTCTTCCTTTACCTCTCTAATAAAATCTTCAAAAATTTTATCGTAATTCATTATTGTCCCCTCCAATATAATCAATAAAATTATAGCATATTATATTACAAAAAAAGTAATATGTAAATTAAAATGTTGACAATGTTTGTATAATGTGTTAGTTTTTATTTACACATATTTGTGTAGAGGTCGCAATTAATATTAGTATAAATCATGATAACTTGAATTAAATGATTGATTTTGAAAGGATTAATTGCCGAAGGAATTATTATTTCAAGATAGTAATATCCTGGGTATATAGTTAACAACTATATAACTGTCATCGAAAGATGGAGAGCTACAAAATATATAAACAACAGGATATTTATGTATTTTAATAATAAAATTAGCTCTCTCTTATTAATATAGAATTAGGAGGGATTTTTTATGTCTATATTTAAAGGATCAGGAGTAGCTTTAATTACTCCGTTTAAAAAAACAAGGAAAGGAAATATCAGAGTTGATTACGAAAATCTTGAAAGATTAGTAGACTATCATATAAGTAATAGAACGGATAGTATTATTATTTGTGGTACAACTGGTGAAGCATCAACTCTATCAGATAGGGAACATTTAGAAACAATAGGAAAATGTGTTGAATTTGCTAAAGGAAGAATTCCAGTAATAGCAGGAACAGGTTCAAATGAAACACCACATGCAATAAAATTATCACAAGGAGCAGAAGCAAGAGGAGCAGATGGACTTCTTTGTGTAACTCCATATTATAATAAAACAAATCAAGAAGGTTTAAAATTATATTATAAGAGAATTGCCTCATCAGTTGATATTCCAATTATTATGTATAATGTTCCAAGTAGGACAGGATTAAATATTGAACCACAAACTGCTATAGAAATAGGAAAAGAAAATGAAAATATAATTGGTATAAAAGAAGCATCAGGAAATATAAATCAAGTAAAAGAAATTGCAAAAAGTAAAACATTAGATATTTATTCAGGAAATGATGACCAAATATATGATATAGTAAAGGAAGGCGGAATTGGAGTAATCTCAGTATTTGCAAACCTTTTTCCAAATGAAGCACACGATATTGTATATGAATACTTATATGGAAATATAGAAAGATCAAGACAACTACAAGAAGAAGCACAAGAAGTAATTAAAGAATTATTTAATGATGTAAATCCAATTCCGGTAAAAAAGGCAATGGAACTAGAAAAAATGTGCAGAGGTATAATAAAAGAACCATTAGTTGAATTAAATGAAGAAAAAACAAAAAGACTTGTAAAAGCAATAAATGATTATAAAAACAAAAAGGCATAATGCCTTTTTAAATTTGAAAAAGAAGGGAAATAGTATGTTAAATAAATATAGTAATATTTATAATATTTATAATGTGTTAGAGAAAATTAATAAATACAGTGAAATAATGGATCAACAAAAAGATAATGTTTCTACAATGATAGAAGTATATAAATATTTAAAAGAAAATTTACTTTTATTTTATAATGATGGAAGAATAAATAACTATTATGGTAGAGTTATCGCATTAATAATGACATGCGAAGCTAAACTTCCAAAATCATTTATTATAGAATCAAATCCAATTTTCGACTATTATAAAGATGATAATATAAGTATCAATGGAACAGAAAACAGCATTCTTGAAAAAATAGTTTTATTAACTAGAAAAGAACTACTAAGAGGGCGTTCAGTACTAAATCCCAATGAAGCAATAAAAAAAATGTGTTTTACGAATGATTGCTGTAAATCAAGTAATATAGTTAAAAGAATATGTGATGATAATAATATTGAGGCATACACAATTGAGATTAATCCGGGTTTTTCAAAGGAAGATAAATTATGTAATGGTAATGGATTTCATTATTTCAATATAGTTAAACTCAAAAAAAAATATTATTTAATAGATTGCACTTATCGACAATTTTTTAAAACAAAAGGAAATTTTTTAGAAAAAATAGGTCTTTTAAATATGCAAATGTGTCTTCCTGGTACATTTATACTAATGAATGAAGAAAGAATAAAGGCTGCTAATAAATTGTTAAAAGATGGTTGGATTGAACTTGATGAAAAAATCCTAAAAACTTATTTAGATAGTTTTGCAATATCATATAGAAATGGTTTATATTACAAAAAAACAAATGATTATAGTTATGAAACAAATTATACTCCGGAAGATTATATAAATTTCCTAGAGGAAAAAGATAATCAAATAAATCATGAAGGTAGGGAGGTTTTAGGATACCAAAAAAGGCTATAAACATTTAAAAAATTGACATTTAAACATAAAAAATATATAATACAAAACTGAATTTATGCAATAGAGGGGAATTAACTATGAATTTTGATTTATCTATAAGAGAAGAGTTTAAATTGGAAAATTATGCTAATGTCATAAAATATGTAGAAAAACATTTACAAGAAACAAGAGAAAAACTTAGTGAAGAAACACTTCAATATTATCTAAAAAGTCTTTCAGTCTATGGAATATATGATAGAGCGATAAAGTATTTAAGGTGGAAAAGTCCAAAGGGATATAGAACATCTAAAGATAGTTATCAAAATGTGAAAAAAATAAAAGAAGTAATGACAAAGGAAGAAATATCAGAAAGTATTTTATTTGATTTTTATGTATCATTAATAAAAATTGGAGAATTCGAAAATGCTAATAAAATATTAAAAAGTATCAGGAAATTATATCCACAGTATATTGATGATTTTATGCTAGTAATAATGCTTCTTAGATGCTTGAAAGTAAGTGAAGCACAAGAAATAATGGAAAGATCAGATTTTAATGGAAATCAATTAATGAAAATTGGAACTACATTTTATACAATTGGAAAATATGATTTGGTGAATAAAACAATATTAGAAGCAAGAGCAAAAGGATTTTCAAATCATTTTGATTCTGTTTTTGAAAAACTTTATAACATAACTTCAGAACATTTAAAAACTCATAAATTTGTATCAATGAAATATGAATATTTTAGAATAGATAATAAATTGTATCAAGGTGATATTATATATGTCTCAGATGTAGATGAATACTATAAAAATATAGATCCCTATGCTTTAAAAAGAACTTATATGATATGGAAAATAGAAGGAGAAAAGATTTATGCATTCCCCGTAACAAATAAAATTCCTAAGGATATAAGAAGATTTAAATTATTCAGACAAAATTACTTAAATTTTGATTCAGATAGATCTGTAAAAGATGATTTAGTAATAATAAATAAAAAAGATGTAGAAAAAGTCCAAGAAAGATTAACTTCAAATGACTACTTAAATGTATTAAGTAATATCTATTCAGGAATTATAGTTAGTGGAAATGAAGAAAAAAAACAAATGATGAAAAAGTTTATTGATGAAATGTATAATGACTTTAATATAGAAGAAAATGACATCATTGTTGCGTATAAAAAAGAAGATAAATCAGCGAAAAATTACTTAGTTCTAGATATGGATGAAGATAATTTATATTGTTTAGAGTTAATTGTTACTAGAACAAAAGCGGAACCAATAGACTACAACATAAAAACAATTAATAAAAGAAATGAATTACTAAGAAAAAATACAAGTATAAAAATGGATAAAAGGTATAATAATAAAATATCTGATGTTAAAGAAAAGAATAAACAAAAAGTTATCAAAAAACAAAAACAAGGATAGTTTCAACTCCTTGTTTTATAATACTATAAATGATAAAATAAATTGTATTTACATAAGTTTGTGAAAGGAGGATATATATGTTTGAATTAGTATCAAAATATAAACCATCAGGAGATCAACCTGCTGCTATTAAAGAACTTGTTAAAGGAATAAAAGAAGGAAAAAAAGAACAAGTATTATTAGGAGCAACAGGAACCGGAAAAACTTTTACGATTGCTAATGTTATAAAAGAAACAAATAAGCCAACACTAGTGCTTGCGCATAATAAAACACTTGCTGGGCAATTATATGGAGAATTAAAAGAACTATTCCCAAACAATAGAGTAGAGTATTTTGTCTCATACTATGATTATTATCAACCAGAAGCATATGTTCCTTCAACAGATACATACATAGAAAAAGATTCATCAATAAATGACGAAATAGATGAACTACGTCACGCTGCAACATCTGCTTTAATTAGTAGAAGGGATGTAATTGTAGTCGCATCAGTATCGTGTATATATGGTATAGGAGAAGTTGAAGAGTATAAAAGTAAAATGTTAACACTATCTGTTGGAGATGAAATAGATAGAAATAAAGTATTAGAAAAGTTAGTAGATATGTTATATGAAAGAAACGAACTTGATTTCAAAAGAGGAACATTTAGAGTAAAAGGAGATGTCCTTGAAATAATACCTGCTAACTTTAATACACAAGGATATAGAATTGAATTCTTTGGAGATGAAATAGATAGAATCTCCGAAATAGACACTTTAACAGGAAGAGTTATTTCAAATAAAAAAAATATTTCAATTTTTCCAGCAAGTCACTTCGTAGTTAGTGACGAAAAATTAAAAGCCGCGATAGTAAGAATAAGAGAAGAATTAGATGAAAGATTAAAAGAATTAAAATCAAATAATAAATTACTTGCTGCAGAGCGACTAGAACAAAGAACAAATTATGATCTTGAAATGTTAGAAGAGACAGGATTCTGTTCAGGAATAGAGAACTATTCAGCCCCAATGGCAGGAAGAAAAAAAGGTGAAACACCAACTACATTAATGGATTTCTTCCCAGATGATTATTTATTAGTAGTAGATGAATCACATGTAACACTTCCACAAGTTCGAGGAATGTACAATGGAGATAGAGCAAGAAAAATGAATCTTGTTGAATATGGATTTAGATTACCAAGCGCCCTAGATAACAGGCCACTAAAATATGAAGAATTTGAAAAAAAGATAAATCAAGCAGTATATATTTCTGCAACACCAGGAGACTTAGAATTAGAACATACTAATGGAAAATATGTAGAGCAAATAATTAGACCAACAGGATTATTAGATCCAACTATTGAGGTAAGAAAAACAGAAGGACAAATAGATGATTTAGTTGGAGAAATAAATAAAAGAATAGAAAGAGACGAAAGAGTATTAATAACAACATTAACTATTAGAATGGCAGAAGAACTAACTAACTATTTAAAAGAGTTAGATATTAAAGTTGCTTATCTTCATAGTGAAGTCAAAACACTTGAAAGGATGCAAATAATTCATGATGTTAGAGCAAAAAAATATGATGTGTTAGTTGGAATAAACTTATTAAGGGAAGGATTAGATATTCCAGAAGTAAGTTTAATAGCAATTTTAGATGCAGATAAAGAAGGATTCCTAAGAAGTACCAGAAGCTTAATTCAAACAATAGGTAGATGTGCTAGAAACGCAAATGGACACGTAATTCTTTATGGAGATAAAATAACAGACTCCATGAGAGAAGCAATAGATGAAACTACAAGAAGAAGAAAAATTCAAGAAGAATATAACAAAAAACATAATATAATTCCAAAGACAATTATAAAAGAAATAAGAGAAGTAATATCAAACGTTGATGACAAGAAAGAAAAGAAAAAGAAAATGACTAAGAAAGAATTAGCATTTGAAATAGACAGAATAGAACAAGAAATGAGAGAAGCAGCAAGAAATCTTGATTTTGAAAGAGCAATGGAATTAAGAGATATATTGTTTGAAATAAAGAGTCAATAAGGAGAAGAAAATGGTAAATAGCAAGTTATTAAGAGAAGTAGAAAGCAATAAAAAGGGAAATATTATTTTTAATGATCAAAAAGCAAGCGATTTAGAAGAATTAAAAGAAATATTAGATAAAAGAAAAGAATTAGTAGTAGACTTTCCAGTAGATGAATGGGATAAAGTTGCTCCTCATCTAATGAACAGAAATGATATGACACAATTACAAGCAACACGAGGATTTATAGCATTAAAAATTCTAAATGTATTAAAAGAAAAATGTCCTGATCTAAAAAAATACTATGAAGAAAACAGATTATATGACTTTACTTATATTGATGCAATAATGAAAATAAATAATATTAATCCAGAGAGAATTCATTTTATTATGAATGGAAATAAATCTGCTATTTTATGTGATGCATTATCAATTTTATTAAGTGAAGAATATAATTTTGATGTAAGTATTTATTTATCTCCAAATAATTTCTATACAACAGTAATTCCAGATTATAAAGAAAAAGTATACCTATGGCAAGAATATAATTATACAAGTTATTATGAAAATGAAGAGGGAGAAACTAATACAGCATCTAGAAAACAATTTATAAAGAAATGAAAAAATATAGAAAAATATATATAGAAATAACTAATAATTGTAATCTTAATTGTTCTTTTTGTTCTAAAGTAAATAGAAAAAAGAAGTACATGTCATTAGAAGAATATGAGAAGATATTAAATAAAATAAAAGATTATACAAATTATATATACCTCCATGTAAAAGGAGAACCATTACTTCATCCAAAAGTAATTGAGATGATAAAGTTAGCTGAACAATATAAACTTAAAGTAAACCTTACAACGAATGGTGTATTATTTGATAAATATGCAAAAGAGTTAGGACAATTTACTAATCTAAATAAAATTAATTTCTCACTACATTCAGAAAATAATAAAGTAAATTATTTAGAAGATATTTTTAATAATATAAAATATTTGTCAACAAAAACAACAGTTATTTATAGACTATGGACATTAAAAGATAATGAACTAGATAAAAAATCAACAGAAATAGTGGATAAAATAAAAGATTTTTATAATTTATCAACAGAAACTGTGGAAAGAATCAAAAAAGAAAAAAATATAAAAATTAAATCCACAATTTATGTGGATAAAGATAATGAATTTGAATGGCCTACAATAAATAGTCACAAAAGTTGTGGATTTTGTTATGCACTAAAAACACATATAGCAATTCTAGTAGATGGAACAGTGGTTCCGTGTTGTTTAGACTCTGATGGTATGATAAATTTAGGTAATATTTTTGATAATTCATTAGAAGAAATTATTGATAGTGAAAAGTATAGAAAATTAAAAGAATCGTTTCAAAAAAGAAAACCAATTGAACTTTTATGTCAATCATGTACTTTTAAGGAAAAATTAAACAAATAGGTATAATCTATTTGTTTTTTTTACATAATAAATGTGCTATAATATTCTCCAAGCAGGAGTGTTATATATGGTTAAACAAGATGAAGTAATAGCTTTTAAAGCTTTTTTTAAAGGATTAAAAAACAATTTAGATGGTATTAATTATGAAATTAATAAAGAATATGTAACAAAAGACCCTATTCAGTACATGAAAGGCGGTTTTCACATGTGTGAAAAACCAGAAGATTGTTTTAGGTTTTTAAAACCAACAAAAGCTGAAGTGGAACTAACATTAGTAAAGGGTTATGGCAAAATGTATGGATTTGATGCAGGATTTAGAGCGTATGATGACACACTTGGATATATTTACGTATGTGAGAAAATGAAAATATTAAAAGTTTATACTAGAGAAGAGATATTAGATATGGCATTACAAATGTCACCATTGAGATTAGAAATATTACTTGCATTGTACCCAATCACAGAAAAAGAAGCAAGTATAATAAAAAGTAAGTATGAGGAAACTAAAATAGAAGATCCATTTTTAAAAAAAGAAAAAATAATAGAAAAAGTAGATTATTATCAAAAAAAATATCAAAAAAGAAAGGATGCAAAATATGAATGAAATAGTTATTAAAGGAGCCAGAGAAAACAATTTAAAAAATATTAGTATAAAACTACCTAAAAATAAACTGATTGTAATGACCGGGCTATCAGGAAGTGGAAAATCATCATTAGCATTCGATACTATATATGCAGAAGGTCAAAGAAGATACGTTGAAAGTTTATCAGCCTATGCAAGACAATTTCTTGGAGGAACAGAGAAGCCAGACGTTGATTCTATTGAAGGATTATCACCAGCAATATCAATAGATCAAAAGACCACAAATAATAATCCAAGATCAACAGTTGGAACAGTAACAGAAATATATGATTATTTAAGACTGGTTTTTGCCCGTGTAGGAGTCCCATATTGTCCAAATCATAACATTCCTATATCATCTCAAAGTGTTGAAGAAATGACAAATAAATTACTTGAATATCCAATTGGAACAAAAATGGTAATTATGTCACCTGTAGTGCATGGAGAAAAAGGAACACATAAAGATTTATTGGATGATTTGAGAAAAGAAGGATATGTAAGAGTAAGAATAAATAAAGAGACATATGACTTGTCAGAAGAAATTAGCTTAGATAAAAACAAAAAAGATGATATAGAAGTTATAATAGATAGATTAATAATAAAGGAAGAATCAAGATCAAGATTATTTGAAGCTCTAGAAGCCGCAACAAAGTTATCTCATGGAAAAGTTGTGATAGAAATACTAGGAGATAATAAAAAAGAACTTGTTTTTTCAGAGTCATTCGCATGTCCATACTGTGAATTTTCATTACCAGAACTAGAGCCAAGATTGTTTAGTTTCAACGCTCCATATGGGGCATGCCCTGATTGTAAAGGATTAGGCATAAAACTTCAAATAGATAAAGATCTAATAATACCAGATGATAAAAAATCACTAGAAGAAGGATGCATAAAAACATTAACTGATGACCCTGAAGCTATAGAATTTATGGAATTAGAATGTCTATGCAAACACTATAAAATTGATATGTCTAAGCCATGGAAAAAATTAAATAAGAAACATCAAGAACTCATTTTATATGGAAGTGATGAACCGATTAGAATAAAGTATTCAACTAAAGGTGGAATTGCCAGAGATAAAATGGATTTCTATGAGGGAATAATAAACAGACTTGAAAGAAGATACATGTCAACTTCCTCAACGTGGATTAGAGAATGGTTAGAAAACTACATGGTTGAACACACATGTGATACATGTCATGGAGCAAGACTTGCTGATGAAGTACTTGCAGTAAAAATAGGTGGAAAAAATATCTTCGAAGTAACAGAAATGTCAATAAAAGATCTAATACCATTTTTCTCTAATTTAAAATTATCAGAAGAAAAAAAGGAAATTGCTAAATTAGTTATTAAAGAAATATTAGATAGATTAAATTTCTTATCAAATGTTGGACTTGAATATTTAACACTTAGTAGAGCCGCAGGAACCCTATCAGGAGGAGAAGCTCAAAGAATAAGATTGGCAACTCAAATTGGATCTCACCTAACTGGAGTGCTATATGTTTTAGATGAACCAAGTATTGGACTTCATCAAAGAGATAATGATAGATTAATTAAATCTCTATTAGATATGAGAGATTTAGGAAATACTCTAATAGTTGTAGAACATGATACAGATACTATGCTTGCAAGCGATTATTTAGTAGATATCGGACCTGGTGCAGGAGATGCTGGAGGATATGTAGTCGCAGCAGGAACTCCAAAAGAAGTAATGAAAAATGAAAATAGTATTACTGGACAGTACTTAAGTGGAAAGAAATGTATAGAAACTCCTAAAAAAAGAAGAAAAGGCAATAAAAAATATTTAAAAATAAAAGGTGCAAGAGAAAATAATTTAAAAAATATTGATGTTGATTTTCCTCTAGGAACACTAACTGTAGTAACAGGAGTTTCAGGAAGCGGAAAGTCATCCCTTGTAAATGAAATATTATCAAAAGCAGTATATCAAAAAATATATAAATCAAAAGAAAAGCCTGGTAAGCATGATAAAATCTTAGGAATAGATAATATAGATAAGATAGTTGCAATTTCACAAAATCCTATTGGAAGAACTCCAAGATCAAATCCTGCTACATATACAGGAGTATTTGATGATATTAGAGAATTATTTACAAATACTAAAGAAGCAAAAATTTTTGGTTTTGAAAAAAATAGATTTTCATTTAATGTAAAAGGAGGAAGATGTGAAGCATGCCGTGGTGATGGAGTAAAGAAAATAGAAATGCACTTCTTACCAGATGTATATGTGCCATGTGAAGTATGTCACGGAACTCGTTATAATACAGAAACTCTAAATATTAGATATAAAGGCAAAAATATTGCAGAAGTATTAGATATGAGAGTATCTGAAGCATTAAAATTCTTTGAAAATGTTCCTAAAATAAAAAGAAAACTTCAAGTAATTGAAGATGTTGGACTTGGATATATAAAGTTAGGACAAAGCGCACCAACACTATCAGGAGGAGAAGCTGAAAGAGTAAAATTAGCCAAAGAATTACAAAAACAGGCAACTGGAAAAACATTGTTTATACTTGATGAACCTACAACAGGTCTTCATACTGATGACATAAAGCGCTTACTTGCAATATTACAAAAAATAGTAGATAATAAAGATACTGTAATAGTAATAGAACATAATCTAGATGTTATTAAAGTTGCAGATTATATAATTGATTTAGGTCCTGAAGGAGGAGACGGCGGTGGAGAAATAGTCGCAACAGGAACTCCTGAAGAAGTAGCTAAAGTAAAGGAATCATATACAGGTCAATTTTTAAGTAAAATATTATAGATTAAAATATAATTTAGTAATAAAATAATGAGAAAGGTTCATAAAGATGGATAATGTATTAATTGATTTAGGTTTTTTTCAGATTAAATGGTACTCTATATTTATCTTAACCGCAGTCATAGTTGCCTACTTTATTATTAATAAAGAGACAAAGAAAAAAGGATTAAAAGAAGAAGATCTTCTTAACATCATTTTCTATGGAATAATAATAGGAATATTAGGCGCAAGAATATATTATGTATTATTTAATTTAGATTATTATTTAAAATTTCCCCAAGAAATAATTATGATATGGAATGGTGGACTTGCAATACATGGGGGATTACTATCTACGTTACTATTTTTATTTCTTTATACTAGAAAGAGAAAAATAAACCTATTACTATTATTAGATACTATAGTAGTAGGAGTAATAATTGCCCAAGCAATTGGTAGATGGGGAAATTTCTTCAATCAAGAAGCATATGGAAGAATAATATCAAGAAACGCTTTAGAAAAACTACATATTCCAAAATTTATTATAAATGGAATGAAAATAAGTGGAAAATATAGAGAACCAACATTTTTATATGAATCAGTGTCATCTGTAATAGGTTTTATTGTTCTATTGTTTGTAAGAAAAATAAAAAGTATAAAAACAGGAACTCTTACAAGTATTTATCTAATATGGTATGGAATAACAAGATTTATAATTGAATCATTCAGATCTGATTCCTTAATGTTAGGACCAATAAAAGTTGCACAGTTAATTTCAGTAATAGGAATAATATCAGGAATAATTATTTTTATATATTCAGTAAAGAAAAATATGTTATATAAAAATGATAATATATATATAAAGCAAAACAAATAGGAGGAGTTAAAATGTATAAAAAAGTTGTTGTATTAGGTGGAGGAACAGGTATTTCCTATCTTCTTAGAGGATTAAAAGACTTTCCAGTAGATATAACTGCTGTTATAACAGTTTCTGATAATGGAAGATCAACAGGAAAACTAAGAGAAGAATTTCATACACCAGCAGTTGGAGATATTAGAAAAGTTATAACTAATTTATCTCAAATAGATGAGCCAATAAAAGATATGATGTCATATAGATTTAATACATCAAGTGACCTTGATGGACATGCAGTTGGTAATTTAATTTTAACAGCTATGCTTGATATAACTGGATCATTAAAATCATCAATAGCGCATTTAAGCAAGTTACTAGATGTAAGACACACAGTACTTCCAATATCAGAAGATTCAGATCTAACATTAATGGGAAGAGATACAGATGGAAATGTAATAGAAGGAGAAGAACAAATAACTCAAGCACATCGTAAAATAGAAAAAATATATTATAAACATGAACCAAAAGTAATACCTGAAGTAATCACCGCAATAAAAGATGCAGATTTAATTATATTTAGTATGGGAAGCCTATATACGAGTATTCTTCCTAATATAATATGTAAACAAGTAAAAGAAGCATTCAATCAAACAAAGGCACCAATAATGTATTTATGTAACATAGTAACCCAACCTGGAGAAACAGATAATTTTACAGTAGGAGATCATGTAAAACTTTTAAATAGATATTTAGATAACAAAAAAGTAGATGTAGTAATTGCTAACAACAAAAAAGTTAGTGATGCAATGGCAAAAAGATATGAAAGCGAAGAACAAAAGGATCCTGTACTAATTGATAGAGAAGTATTAGATGAAATAGGAATAGAACTAATAGAAGATGATTTAATAATAATTGATACAGATAATACACTTAAACATAATAGTTTGAAATTAAGTTCTTTAATCTTTTCATATCTTATGAGAAAATAATGACATTTACAATAAAAATAAAAGAAGAAATATCTAAAATTAAAAGTACCAAATCAGAAGTAATTGCAGAATTATCTGCTTATATTAGAAATAATGGTCATATAAAAGATAATGTTATTACACTAAGTACAGAAAATCACTTCTTGTTAGAAAGAATTAAAGAAGAAGTAAATGATATGTATGACATAAATGCACAAGAAGAAATAATAGAAAATCTAAATTTTAGTAAAAAAAATTTATATCAATTAACGATATCAGAAAAAGTAGAAACAATTCTTAAAGATTTAGGAATAATCGATGAAGAAGGAAATCACTTGGATGTTGTTCCAAAATATATTGTTGGAGCAAACGAAGAAATACGTGCATATATAAGAGGGATATTTTTTGCATCAGGAAGTATTAATGACCCCAAAAAATCAAGATATCATTTAGAAATATTATCATCAACACCAGAAGAGGCTGTATTTGTTCAAAAGCTACTTAATATTTTTGAATTAAATGCCAAAATATTGAGTCGAGAAAAAGGATATATGATTTATATAAAAGAAGCAGAAAAAATTAGTGATTTTATCAAATTGTTAGGAGCAAATAATGCTGTAATGTATTATGAAGATGTAAGAATATATCGTGATCAAAAGAATAAAACAAATAGATTAAATAACTGTGAACAAGCAAATATGGATAAGGTTTTTGAAACTGCGGCAGAACAATTAAAGCAGATTGAAGTGATTGAAAAAAATGATGGAATCATGCTTTTAGATGATAGAACAAAACAAACACTTGAATATAGAAAAAAATATCCAGAAGCTTCATTAAAAGAACTAGCAGAAATAATAAGTTTAGAAACAGGCAAAAATATTACTAAATCTGGATTAAATCATAGAATGAGAAAAATAAAAGAACTGTCAACAAGATTTGAAAAAATGAAAACTACTGAATAAGTAGTTTTTTAATATCATATTTTATGATATAATGTTATAAGAATAAAGAGGTGATCTCAATGATAGAAACAATTGAGGTAAAAGTAAACAACAAAATATTCAAATATAGTAAGGGTATAACTGTAAATGAAATATTAACAGAACATAGACAAGGCTATAAGTATCCAATAATTCTTGCTAGAATAAATAATAGATTAAGGGAATTATCAGAAAAAATAGAAGAAAATTCAACTATTGAATTTTTAGATTTGACTACTCCAGAAGGAAATAGAGCACATATAAATGGATTGATATTAGTTTTACTATATGCAGTTAATACTTTATATGGAAAAAAAGCAAAAATAAGAGTTGAACACTCTCTAGATAAAGGAATATATATAAAGACTGGCTTTAAACTTACAGAACAAAAACTATCTCAAATAAAAGCTGTTATGAAGGAAATAATAAAAAAAGATCTTCCTATAAATAAATTAAATATCGATAGGTTAGAAGCTATTAACTATTACAACGAAATAGGGGATACTACAAAATCAGGTGTGTTAAAATATATCACTGATAACTATATTACATTATATAGATTAGGAAATATTTACGATTATTTCTACAGTTTAATGCCAACAAAAACAGGTCAAGTAAAGGACTTTGATTTAACATTTATTGACAACAATAGTCTTTTATTAAGATTCCCAACTGTATATATAAATGATAAAATAAAAAAATATCAACCACATCCACATATGTTTGAAGTATTTAAAGAATACAAAGATTGGGCAAATTTAATTGGAGTAGAAGATGCTGTTGATTTGAATAGGGTAGTATCTACAGGAAAAATAAGTGACTTAATAAAGATTGATGAAACATTACAAAGTAATAGATTATTAGAAATAGCTAAGGAAATCAATTCTAAGAGAAAGAAAGTAAGAATAGTCCTAATGGCTGGACCATCTTCAGCAGGAAAAACAACGACATCAAGAAAGTTATGTATGTATTTGAAAAGTTTTGGATTAGAACCTAAAACAATTGGAATGGATGATTATTTTGTAGAAAGAGAACATACTCCTAAAGATGAAAATGGTAATTATGATTTTGAATGTTTGGAAACAGTAGACTTAAAATTATTCGATAAGCAGATTCAACAATTGTTAAATGGAGAAACAGTAAAAGTCCCAACATATAATTTTGGTTTAGGAAGAAAAGAATTCAATGGAACTATGAAATTAGAAGAAAATGATATTTTAATTATAGAAGGAATCCATGCATTGGATCCTAAAATATTAAGTAATATTTCAAGAGAAAAAAAATATAAAATATATATTTCTCCGCTTACTGAACTAAATATAGATTCTCACAATAGAATACCAACTACAGATAATAGATTATTAAGAAGAATAGTAAGAGATAATAGAACAAGAGATTATAAAGTAGAAAAAACACTAAAACAATGGGCAAGTGTAAGAAGCGGTGAAGAAAAGTACATATTCCCATATCAAGATGATTCAGATACGACAGTAAATTCAGCAGCAATATATGAAATAGGGGTGTTAAAAACATATGTTGAACCATTACTATATTCAGTAGAAAGTTCATCACCTTATTATGAAGAAGCAAAAAGATTAATTAACTCCTTAAGAGTATTCTTACCAATTCCTTCAGAATCTATTCCTGAAGATGCAGTAATAAGAGAATTCATAGGTGGAAGTTATTTTCATGAGTAAAGAATAACATAGAAAGAATTAAAATGTTATGGTATTATTATTGTAGAAAGGAGTTTTTTAATGGATAATAAGAAAATTTGTGGAAAATGTAATACGGAAAATGATATTAATTCTAAATTCTGTATAAAATGTGGAAACAGTTTAAACACTACTGTTACCCCTAAACCAATAAAAAAGAATAATTCATTGTCAATAGCAGGTTTTATATGTTCACTTGTTGGATTATTAACATGTGGGATAACATCATTAATTGGATTAATTTTAAGTATTATTGGAATATCATCAAGCAAAAAAAATGGAGAAAAGGATCCTTTTGCTTTAGCAGGAATAATTATTTCAGTAATTCCATTAGTCATTTTAATATTCTTGTTAGTAATAGTAATTCTTACATCAAAAGATGTTAAAGTAGCAGATTTTTCTACAATGAGTAAAGAGGAAGCAGTTAAATGGTGCGACAATAATGATGCGGATTGTTATTTTTATGAGGAATATTCAGATACAGTTGAAGAAGGTGGATTTATTAGACAAAGTAAAAGTGCAGGAAGCAAAATGAGTTCATATGAATCTATTGATATATATTATTCAAAAGGTAAAGAAGAACAAACTAGTATTCCAGCACCAACAACATCATCAGAAACAACACCAAAGACACAAAATGTAAATGAAAAATTTTCATTAGTTGAAGATTATATTTCACCAGAATCAAATGACTTTTCAACATATATAGAAGGAAAAATAATAAATAACAGTGATAAAGAATTATCATACATTCAAGTGACTTACTCTATTTATGATGAAGAAGGAAATACAATTGGAACATGCATGGATAATGCGATTAATTTAGATGCACATGGAACCTGGAAATTCAAAGCAATATGTCTTGAAGGTGTATCAGATATTTCTAAATATGAATTAAAAGAAATAACAGGTTGGTAAAAAACATCCATTAAGTGGATGTTTTTATTTACATTGAAATAAAAAAAGATATATAATAAATATGTAGTATAAGGAGGAAATATGATAAAAGTTGCAATTAATGGGTTTGGAAGAATAGGAAGGTTATGTTTCAGATTGATGGAAGAAAATCCTGAATTTGAAGTAGTAGCAATCAATGATTTAACTGATGCAGATCAGCTTGCATATTTATTAAAATATGATACAAATCATAGAAATTATAGAATAGATGAAATATCTGCAGATGGAGAATATATTGTTGTTGGAGAAAGAAGAGTAAGAGTTTACTCAGAAAAAGATCCTGCAATGCTACCATGGAAAGACTTAGATATTGATGTGGTTTTTGAATCAACTGGATTATTTACATCTGATGAAAAAGCAATGGCACATATAAATGCTGGTGCTAAACATGTAATAATTTCAGCACCTGCTAAAGGAGATTTGAAAACAGTGGTATATAATGTTAACCACGAAATATTAACAGGAGATGAGAAAATAATTAGTGCCGCAAGTTGTACAACAAACTGCCTAGCACCAGTAGTTGATATATTGGATAAAGAATTTGGTATAGTAAAAGGGTATATGACAACAGTTCATGCATACACAAATGATCAAGCATCATTAGATATAGCACATAAAAAAGGTCATTTAGCAAGAAGAGGAAGAGCATGTGCTGCAAATATTGTACCTGCATCAACAGGAGCAGCATCAGCAATTGGACTAGTTTGCCCTAATCTAGCAGGAAAACTTGATGGAATGGCAATGAGAGTACCAGTTCCAACTGGATCAGTAGTTGATCTAACATTAGAATTGGGAAGAAATACAACAAAAGAAGAAATAAATGAAGTGTTAAAATCACATACAAATGAAACACTAGAATTTACAATGGACCCAATTGTATCAAGCGATGTAATAGGAAGAAGATGTGGATCATTAGTTGATGGTTTATCTACAAATATTATGGAAGTAGATGGAAAACAATTAGTTAAAGTTGTATCTTGGTATGATAATGAAATGTCATATACAGCACAAATGGTTAGAACTGCCAAATATTTAATGACAAAATAAAGGACTAGCTCCTTTTTTTTTGTAAAAAAAAGTGATATACTCAAATAAAGATAGGAGAGAAAAGATGAAAACTATAAAAGATTTAGATATAAATGACAAGAAAGTAATTATAAGATGTGATTTTAATGTTCCAATTAAAGATGGGAAAATAACAGATGATACAAGAATCAAAGCAGCTTTAGAAACAATTAACTATTGTATAGAACATAATTCAAAAATAATTTTATTGTCACATCTAGGAAGAATAAAAGAAGAAAGTGATTTGAAAAAAAACGATTTATCTCCAGTCGCAAAAAGACTTTCTGAACTATTAGAAAGAGACATTTTATTCAGTGAAAAAACAAGAGGACAAGAATTAGAAGCGGTAGTAGATAGCCTAGAGGCAGGTGACATATTACTTATTCAGAATACAAGATATGAAGATTTAGACGGAAAAAAAGAAAGCAAAAACGATGAAGAACTAGGAAAGTATTGGGCATCTCTAGGAGATGTATTTATAAATGATGCCTTCGGAACAATTCATAGAGCTCATGCATCTAATGTAGGTATTGCCAGTAATTTAGAATCAGCAGTAGGATTTCTTGTTGAAAAAGAAATAAAGGTACTAAGTACACTTAACAATCCAGATAGACCGTTCGTAGTAATACTTGGAGGAGCAAAAGTAGAAGATAAGATAGGTGTTATAGAAAATTTGGTAACAAAAGCAGATAAAATACTAATAGGTGGAGGAATGGCATTTACATTTCTTAAAGCACAAGGAATGGAAATTGGTAAGTCACTACTAGATGAAAACAATATAGATTTCTGCAAAAATATTTTATCAACATATCCAGAAAAAATAATACTTCCAGTAGACTTTGCAGTAACGAATGAATATACAAACGATGAAGAATATAGACAAAAAGCATCAGATAATATATCTATAGATGAGATGGGGCTAGATATAGGTGATAAGACATTAGAAAATTTTGAAAATATATTAAGAGATTCAAAAATAGTAATGTGGAATGGACCATTGGGTGTATATGAATTTGAAAAATATAAAAAGAATACAGATAAACTATTAGAATATATCTGTAATCATAATATAAAAACCATATTAGGTGGAGGAGATATTGTAGCAGCCGCAACACAATCAGGATATAAAGACAAAGTATATCATGCCTCAACCGGTGGAGGAGCAACTTTAGAATATCTTGAAGGAAAAACATTACCAGGTTTAGAAGCAATTAAGTAGGTGATATAATTGGGTAAAAGTAAACTAAGTTTACTTGATATGTCAAATAAAAATCATCTAGAAATGTTAAAAAATTATACAAAAAAAAATAATATTAAAGTAAACTTAGAAATAAAAACAGATGATTCTAACGAAATAAATTCGTATGTATTTGAAAGCATAAGTAACGAAATAATAGATATATGTCTCATTCAATGTCAAAAAGATATTAGATTAGGAACAATTACAAGTGTAGGAGAAACAAAAAAAGAACTAATATTAGAGGTTGCTAGTTATTTGTTAAATATACTAAATATGGAATCAGTATTTGTTAGAGTTGATAAAAATAATAAAAAATTAATAAAATATCTAGAAGAAAACTTATTTGAATCCTTAGGAGTAGAACAAGGAGAAATAACTTTTTTAAAAGAAAAAACAACAGAATTAAACAAACAAAGAAAGAAATAAATCTAGCATATTTTTTAGCAATAATAAAGAGGTTAATAAAATGATAATAGTATTGAATAATAAATCAAATTTAAATAAAAATGAATTTATTGAGTATCAAGAAGAACTAAGTAAACTAAACTCACCTTATGATGTTGTATTATGTCCAACATATACTAATTTAGGCTTATTTAATCTAAATAATATATTGTTAGGTTCACAAAATGTTAGTAATAACAATGAAGGAGCGTTTACAGGAGAAATTTCAGCAAAGAATCTTAAGTCATACAATGTAAAATATTCACTTGTAGGCCATAGTGAAAGAAGGAAAAATCAAAAAGAAACAGAAAAAGATATAAATGAAAAAATAAAAAGACTTCTTGAAAATAATATTACACCTATTTTGTGTGTAGGAGAAACAATGGAAGAAAGAGAGAATGGAGAAGTCAAAAAGATTATAAAAACTCAAGTTCAATTAGCTCTAGCTGGTGTCTCACCTAGCGATATAGAGAAAATAATAATCGCATATGAGCCAATATGGTCAATAGGAACAGGAAATATACCCAAAATAGAAGATATTTTATTAACAAATAATTATATAAGAGAAATACTTCCATATAATAAAATTATATATGGCGGATCAGTAAATGAAGAAAACATAGATAATATAAAATCACCGGAAATAGATGGTTATCTTTTAGGCGGATTAAGTCTAAAACCTAAACAATTACAGACATTTATTGATAAACTATAAGTAATTAATAAAGAATTCGACAAAAATAGTTAAATTTTTGTCTTTATCTTTTTTAAAACATATTATATAATTGTAAATGCGTGATATGTGAATAGAGGATAGAATGGAAAAAATTAATTTATTGGTTATTGATGATAACAAAGAACTTATTAAGTTAATTAAGGAGTATTTTAAAGAAACGTCATCAATAGATATTGTATTAACAGCAAAAGATGGCGTAGAAGGAATAGAAAAGATTAAAAATAATATTGATAAATTTAATCTTATATTGCTAGACCTAATTATGCCAAATAAAGATGGACTTGAAGTCTTAAAATACATAAAAGATGAAAAAATAGATAAAAGAGTAATTGTTTTAACTTCATACAATGCTCAAGACATGATTAGAAAAGTAGCAGAGTTAGGAGCCGATTATTTTATACTTAAACCATTTGAATTAGATTCACTACAAGAAAAAATAATTGAAGTAAGCAATAATTGTTCACTTACATCAGAATCTATAAATTTATACAATAATAGTTTACAAATATCAATTACAAAAGCACTACATGAATTAGGAGTTCCTTCACATATAAAAGGATATCAATATATAAGAGAAGGTGTAACTCTTGTATACCACAATCCAAAAATAGTAGGAGGAATAACAAAGGAATTATATCCTGAAATTGCAAAGAAATATCATTCAACAACATCAAGAGTTGAAAGGGCAATAAGACATGCAATTGAAATAAGCTGGAATAGAGCAAACTGGGATTTTATGGAAGAACTATTTGGATATAGTGTTGATATAGATAGGGCAAAGCCTACTAATTCAGAATTCATAGTTACGATAGCAGATAAGCTAAGATTAGATTTTAATAAGCCATTAATGAATTATTAAAGACTAAGTATGGTCTTTTTTTATTGACATAAACAAAAAATAAAAGTATACTTAATTTATAAAATATGTAAGGAGGATACAATTTATGGAACGTAAAATAGAAATATTTTTGCAAAAATGGAAAACCGATATTATTAGAAAACCATTATTGTTATATGGACCAAAACAGATAGGAAAGACATTTACTGTACTATCTTTTGGAAAAAAAGAATATAAAAACATTGTATACTTCAATACAAATAACAATAAAGAACTAATTAATTTATTTAAAAAGGAAAGATCTACCGAGAAAATAATATTAAATTTATCATTAATGATAGGAGAAACAATATTAAAAACAGATACACTTATAGTTCTAGACAATGTAGATGATATAAACATTATAAAAGTTTTAAAAATATTTGGAAGTGAGCATAGCGAATATCATATAATTGCAATAACTTCTCATAGAAATAATTTAAGCGAATTTAAAGCGGAAGAATTACAATTTAAGGGCATGAGTGAAATGGACTTTGAAGAATATCTTTGGGCTCATAATGAAAAAAATCTATCTACTTTGATAAGGGAGTCGTTTGTAAAGAGAAAAACTTGCCCATTCCACAAAGTGGCCTTAGATTTATTTACAAATTACCTTAGAACAGGAGGACTACCTGAAGTTGTAAACGCTGAAAAAGAAGGAAAATCAGAGTATGAACTTGATGCAATAAAACAAAAAATATTAGATATTTATTTGAAAGAGACAATCACAGATAATTTAATTGATATTCAAAGAGGAGTAGAGGTTTTAAAATCTATTCCAGAACAATTAAAAAAAGAAAACAAAAAATTCCAATATGGAATAATTGGTTCAGGAAAAAGAGCCAAAGAATATGAAAGTTGTATAAACCATTTAGTAAGTAATCAAATATTGTATAGATGCTATAAACTAAAGAATATAAAATCTCCACTAAGCAGCTGTAAAGATAAAGATAGTTTTAAATTATATTCTACTGATGATGGACTTCTTTATACGATGCTACATGCTAACTATAAAAGACTGATAACTGAAGAAAATCTGAAAGAAACATTATATGAAAATCATGTTGCTAAAACATTAATAGAATTAGGACATTCAATATATTATTATCAATCAGAAGGAAAAGCAGAAGTTGCCTTTATAATACAAAATAGAATGGGTCAAATAATCCCTATAGAGATAACTATAAAAACCAATGCTAAAGCAAAATCTTTGTCCTTCTTTATGAAGAAACACACTGTAATTCAAGGCTATAGAATAACGGAAAATAATTTTTCAACAAAAAAAGATATAAGGTACATTCCAATATATGCGGTATTTTGCTTTACAAACTAAAAAAAATGATATAATATATCCAGTTAGGAGTGAAAAAATGGAAGAAATAAAGAGAAAAGTACAAAATTTAAAAAATAGAGTTGCAGGAATAAATAATTGGATACAAGAACATCAAGAGGTAACTGAGCCTAATATGTATGAATATACTCAAGTACTTGTAGAGTTTGGAGAAATATTATCCGAAGCAGATGAGTATTATAAAAAACATGGATATCCAGAAAATATAGATGCACAAAGTGGACATTATGAAATTTCACATAAGGTTGCAGAATTCAACGAAGTAAATGAAGAAATAAAAAAATTAGTAAATTTACGTAACCTTAATAATATTCAAGGCAATCCTGATATTATATTTACAAGTGTACCAGAAGTAAGAGACTTTTTAACGGAATTAGAATATCGCACATACACAGCTGATTACAAAATACCTAATGATTTAGAAATAGCGAAAATAAAGAAAGAAATATTATGTAAATGTATGGGCATAGCTTTCTATATATGGAATACACAAAGGAAAGAACCAGAATACATATATGACAATAAAAATGAATATGAAATGTTACAAGGAATGTATAACACATACTCTGCATCAGAAGGAATTCAAGTTGTAAAACACGATGCAGAAGGAAATACATATGAAGGACCACAATTTGGAGATGTAATAGAAAATATAATGAAATATATTAATAAAAATTATATATATGCAGCAGAAGATACAAACGTTTCATCTAAAACAATTTAATTTTTAAAAAAAAGCCTTGCAAAAGGTCTTTTTTGTTGATATAATTAAATACGTGTGACTGCTTAGATGTGCGAGGTTGTTGATACACCAGGATAAGTTGATAATCAATATCAATATTATATTCAAAATGTATCAGGTTATTCGCTCGGAGCAAGTCTATACTAGATATAGGCGAAGGGAGGATTTTAAATGTCAACAGAAAAAATTCGTATAAGAATCAAAGCATACGATCATAGAATCCTAGATAATGCAGCAAAGAAAATTGTTGAAACTGTTAAAAGATCTGGTGGAAATATTTCTGGTCCAGTACCACTTCCAACAGAAATCGAAAAGTTTACAATCTTAAGAGCTGTACACATAAATAAAGATTCTCGTGAGCAATTCGAAATGCGTACACACAAAAGACTTATTGATGTCAAAAATCCAAGCAAGGAAACTATTGATGCACTAGCTCATTTAGATTTACCAAGCGGAGTAGATATCGAAATTAAAACAAAATAATGGAGGAAATTAAATGAAAGGAATCTTAGGTAAGAAAGTCGGAATGACTCAAGTTTTCACAAAAGAAGGAAAACTTATCCCAGTTACTGTTATTGAAGTTGAACCAAATGTTGTAACTCAAATTAAAACAGTAGAAAAAGATGGGTATGATGCAATTCAACTAGCAACAGATACTGTAAGAGAAAACTTAAGTAATAAGCCAGCAATTGGTCATACTAAGAAAGCTAACACAACACCTAAGCGCTTCTTAAAAGAAATTAGAGGAGTTAATGTTAACGATTACACTTTAGGACAAACTATTAGTGTTGATGTTTTCGAAGCAGGGGAAATAGTTGATGTTACAGGAACTAGTAAAGGTAAAGGGTTCCAAGGCGTTATCAAGCGTCATAATCAATCAAGAGGTCCTATGGGACACGGTTCACAATACCATAGAGGCGTTGGTTCTCTAGGTACAATGCTTCCAATGCACGTACTTAAAGGAAAGAAAATGCCAGGTCAAATGGGTAATGTACAAAGAACTGTACAAAATCTTGAAATCATCTCAGTTGATACAGAAAACAATGTAATTTTAGTTAAAGGTAATGTTCCAGGTCCAAAGAAATCATATGTAATGATTCGTACTGCAGTTAAAAAGAAAGATGCAAAAAATGCTGCTGCTGACTTAATCACTTATGTAGAAGTAGTTGAAGAAACTCCTGCTACAGAAGTAAATGAAGAAGTTAACGCAGAAGTTGCAGAAGAGCCAACAACTGAAGAAAAGACTGAAGAATAAATCATCACAGTATATATAAGGAAAAGAAAATTATAATTGTATTAGTGATGAAAGGAGGAATCAAAAGATGAAAAAAGTTGAACTTTTAAATCTTAAAGGTGAAAAAGTAAAGGACATTAATTTAAATGAAGAAATATTTGGAATTACACCAAACAATAATGTTTTAAATGATGCAATAATATTGTCAATGGCATCATTAAGACAAGGAACACATAAAACTAAAAACCGTTCTGAAGTTTCTGGTGGTGGAAGAAAACCATGGAGACAAAAAGGAACAGGTCATGCTCGTCAAGGATCAATTAGATCTGTTCAATGGGTAGGTGGAGGAAGATATGGAACTCCAGTACCTAGAGACTATAGCAAAAAACAAAATAGAAAAGAAAGACAAATCGCAATTAAATCTGCTTTATCAGAAAAAGTTGCGGCAAAAGAATTAATAGTAGTTGAAAATATTAAATTATCAACACCAAAAACTACAGAAATGATTAAATTACTTGAAACTTTAAAAGTTTCTGATAAAAAAGTTTTATTAGTAGTAAAAGAATTTGATGACAATTTAATATTAGCAACAAGAAATATACAAAATTTAGTACTTATTCTTGCTGATGAAGTAAATGTATTAGATGTTGTGGGAACTGATGTAATGGTAATTACAGAAGATGCCTTAAAATATGTTGAGGAGGTGCTTAAATAATGAAAGACACAAAGTATTTAGAAATAATAAAAGCACCAGTTGTTACTGAAAAATCAGAAGCAGCTAAAGAAACAGGAAAATATACTTTTAAAGTAGATTCAAAAGCAAATAAGATTGAAATAAAAGAAGCAATTGAAAAATTATTCAATGTTAAAGTTACATCTATTAGAACAATAAATGTAAAACCAAAGAAAAGAAGAGTTGGTCGTTATTATGGCTTAACTAATCGTACAAAGAAAGCAATTGTTACACTTCAAGAAGGACAAACAATTGATCTTGGTTAGAAGGAGGAAATAAATTATGGCAATTAGAAATTATAAACCTACTACACCAGGACGTAGAAAGATGAGTGCATTAGTAAACGAAGAAATAACTACTAGCACTCCTGAAAAATCTCTTACAGTTACTGTTAAGAAAAACAGTGGACGTAACAATCAAGGAAAGATAACTGTACGTCATCAAGGTGGCGGAGTAAAAAGAAGATATCGTATCATTGATTTTAAAAGAAATAAAGAAAACGTACCTGGATCAGTAGCAAGTATCGAATACGATCCAAATAGAACAGCAAACATCGCATTAATTAATTATGCTGATGGTGAAAAAAGATATATACTTGCTCCAAAAGGATTAACTGTTGGACAAACAGTTGAAGCTGGAGAAAATGTAGATATCAAAGTTGGTAATTCATTACCAATTATGAACATACCAGTAGGTACAATGATTCATAATATTGAATTACGCCCAGGAAAAGGAGGAGAACTAGCAAGATCAGCTGGAACTTCCGCACAAATCCTTGGACGTGAAGGAAACTATGTTATGATTCGTTTATCAAGTGGTGAACAAAGAAAAGTTTTAGGAACTTGTAAAGCGACAATTGGAGAAGTTGGTAACGAAGATTCTTCACTTGTAAAAATAGGTAAAGCTGGACGTAAACGTCATATGGGAATTCGTCCTACAGTTCGTGGTTCAGTTATGAATCCAAATGATCACCCTCATGGTGGTGGTGAAGGACGTGCACCAGTTGGACGTAAAGCACCAGTTACTCCTTGGGGTAAACCTGCACTTGGATTAAAGACACGTAAGAAAAAACAATCTGACAAGTTCATAGTACGTCGTCGCAATAGTAAATAGGAAAGGATGATTAAGATATGGCAAGAAGTTTAAAAAAAGGACCTTATGTATTTGAAAGATTATTAAAAAAGGTTCAAGAATTAAATAAAAACGGAAAAAAAGAAGTCATTAAAACATGGTCACGCCGTTCCACTATTTATCCTGATTTTATAGGACACACATTTGCAGTACATAATGGAAAAGAATTTATTCCAGTATATGTAACTGAAGATATGGTTGGACATAAATTAGGAGAATTTGCATTAACACGTAAATTTGGTGGACATGGTTCAGATAAAAAATAATAATGACTAGGAGGGTAAATATATGGAAGCAAAAGCAGTTGCTAAAGGCTTAAGAGTATCACCAATCAGAGCTAGATTAGTAGCAGATATGATTCGTGGTAAAAATACAAATGAAGCATTAACCATATTAAGTAATGTTAATAATAAGTCTGCAAGACTTACTAAAAAAGTATTAGACTCTGCTATCGCTAACGCTGTTAATAATAATGGTGCAGATGCTGCAACACTATATGTTAAAGAGGCAAGAGTAGATGCTGGTCCTGTTATGAAACGTCACTTTTTTGATTCACGTTCACATATAGGACATAGAAATCATAGAACTAGTCACATAAATATAGTAGTGGCTACAAAAAACTAATAAGGAGGTAACGTAAATGGGACAAAAGGTAAATCCTAATGGACTAAGACTTGGTATCAATAAAGACTGGGAAGCAAAATGGTATAGCAATAAAAAAGATTTTTCTAAGTATTTAGCTAAAGATGTTGAAATCAGAAATTATTTAGAAAATAATTTAAAAAATGCTGGAATTGCAAAAGTTGAAATTGAAAGAAATGCTAAGAAAACAGAAGTTGTTATCCACACTTCAAAACCAGGTGTTATGATTGGACATGGTGGAGAAGAAATAGAAAAGCTAAAAAAACAACTTTCAAAAATTGCAGATGAAAATATTCAAATCTCAATTGTTGATATTAAAAAGGCAGATTTAAATGCTCAATTAGTTGCAGATTCAATTGCAAATCAAATAACTAATAGGGCTTCATTCCGTATGGCTCAAAAACGTGCAATAAGAAATGCAATGAAAGCTGGAGCTAAAGGAATTAAAACAAGTGTATCTGGACGTTTAGGTGGAGCAGATATGGCTCGTAGTGAAGGATATACAGAAGGAACTATTCCTCTACATACATTAAGAGCAGATGTTGATTATGCTACAAGTGAGGCTGATACAACATTTGGAAAAATTGGTGTAAAGGTTTGGATTTATAAAGGAGAAATCCTTAATAAAAAGAACAACAAGGCTAAGGGAGGTAATTAATTATGTTAATACCGTCAAGAACTAAATATCGTCGTGTTCATAGATTACCTCACGAAGGTAGATCACGTGGTAATAGAGAATTACATTTTGGTGAATATGGATTGCAAGCAAAAGAAGGTGCTTGGATTACAGCTAATCAAATTGAAGCAGCACGTATTGCTATGACTCGTTACATGAAACGTGGTGGTAAGGTATGGATAAATATATTCCCACACATGCCATTAACTAAAAAGCCTATCGGAACAAGACAAGGTAAAGGTAAAGGTAACGTTGAGGGATGGGTTGCAGTAGTTAAAGAAGGAAAGATAATGTTCGAAATTGCTGGAGTTGATGAAGCAACAGCAAGAGAAGCATTAAGACTTGCTTCACATAAACTACCAATCACAACAAAGTTTGTAAAAAAAGAAGATGGTGGTGAAAAAAATGAAGGTTAAGGAGATAAGAGAACTATCAACAGAAGAAATCAACAAGAAGTTAGTTGAAGCAAAAGAAGAACTATTCAATTTACGTTTTCAACAAGCAACTGGAAACTTAGAAAAACCTTCTAGAATAAGAGATTTAAGACACACCGTTGCAAGAATGAAAACCGTTCTAAAAGAACGTGAGATTAACGAATAGGAGGAGACGTAAGTGGAAAAGAAATTAAGTAAAGAATTAGTTGGAAAAGTAGTAAGCGCAACTAATGATAAGACAATCACTGTTTTAGTTGAAACTTATAAAAACCATCCGTTATATCACAAAAGAGTTAAAAGCTCAAAAAAATATTGTGTACATGATGAAAAGAATATAGCAAAAGTTGGAGATACTGTTCGTATAGTTGAAACTAGACCATTATCAAAAACTAAACATTTCTATTTAAAAGAAATTGTAAAAGAAGCAGTTATTATTTAACGCTAATGATGAGAAGGAGGAATAATCTATGTTACAACAAGAAAGCCGTATGAAGGTTGCTGACAACTCTGGTGCACGTGAATTATTAGTTATTCGTGTATTAGGTGGAAGTAAAGTAAAAACAGGTAACATTGGTGATGTAGTAGTTGGAACAGTTAAAAGTGCCATTCCAAACTCACCAATCCCAAAAGGAAAAGTTGTAAAAGCAGTTATCGTTCGTAGTCGTCAAGGCGTTCGTCGTGAAGATGGATCATACATTAAGTTCGATGACAATGCTTGTGTTATCATTCGTGATGACAAGAGTCCAGTAGGTACTCGTATTTTTGGACCAGTAGCAAGAGAACTTCGTGATAAAGATTATATGAAAATTGTATCTTTAGCAAAAGAAGTACTATAAGAGGAGGATAAATATGAACTTTAAAGTAGGAGATGAAGTTGTAGTTATCACTGGTTCTGATAAAGGTAAAAAAGGAAAAATTTTAAAAACATTAAAAAATGAAAACAAAGTTGTAGTTGAAGGTGTTAGAGTTGTTAAAAAACATCAAAAACCTACAGGAATGTCTGAAGGTGGAATTGTAGAAATGGAAGCACCAATCGCTGCATCAAATGTTATGATAATTGATCCTAAAACTAAGAAAAGAACTAGAATAGGACATACAACTGATAAAAATGGTAAAAAAATAAGAATAACAAAAAAATCAAACGAGAAGATTGATTAATTGGAAGGAGGGTATTTATGAACCGCCTAAAAGAGAAATACTTAAATGAAGTAGTTCCAAGTTTAAGAGAAAAACACAATTATAAGTCAATAATGGAAGTTCCAAAATTAGATAAAATTGTAATTAATATGGGAGTAGGAGATGCAACAACTAATTCAAAATTATTAGAAGCAGCAGTACATGATTTATCATTAATCTCAGGACAAAAACCAGTAATTACAAAAGCTAAAAAGTCAATTGCAGGATTTAAAGTAAGAGAAGGACAAGCAATTGGATGCAAAGTTACACTAAGAGGAGATAATATGTATAACTTTATGGATAAGTTAATATCAATATCACTTCCAGGTGTAAGAGATTTCCGTGGAGTTAGTAAAAAAGCTTTTGATGGAAGAGGAAACTATACAATGGGAATAAAGGAACAATTAATTTTCCAAGAAATTAATTATGATGATGTTGTAAAAGTTAGAGGTATGGATATCATATTTGTAACAACAGCAAAAACAAATGAAGAAGCATTTGACTTATTAGATGGACTTGGAATTCCTTTTAGAAAGTAAATGGAGGAATATTATGGCAAAGAAAAGTATGATAGTAAAAGCTAATAGATCACAAAAGTTTAAAGTACGTGAATATACAAGATGTTCAAGATGTGGTCGTCCACACGCAGTTATGAGTAAATTCGGAATCTGCCGTATTTGCTTCCGTGAATTAGCTTATAAAGGACAAATACCAGGAATCAAAAAATCAAGCTGGTAATTGGAAAGGAGGAGTTTATTATGGCAGTAGTAACAGATACAATTGCAGATATGTTAACTAGAATTCGTAATGCAAATCAAATGCGTTATGAGGAAGTTAAAGTTCCAGCTTCTAATATTAAGAAAGAAATTGCAAGAATTCTTAAAGAAGAAGGATTTATTAAAGATTATAGTATTGAAGATGATAACACTCAAGGAACAATTACACTAAAATTAAAATATACAGACAGAAAAGAAAGAGTTATCACAGGATTAAGAAGAATTTCCAAACCAGGATTACGTGTATATGCTAAAAATGATGAAGTACCTAAAGTACTTAATGGTTTAGGTATAGCAATTATTTCTACATCTAAGGGAATTATGACTGATAAACAAGCTCGTAAAGAAAATATAGGTGGAGAAGTTTTAGCTTACATTTGGTAATAGTTTGGCAAAGACGATATAGGTAATTAAAGACAATGTTTGAAACCCATCAAATTGATGGTTAATTTAAAGAAATAGGAGGTGTCATTATGAGCCGTATTGGTAATAGAATAATTACAGTTCCAGAAGGTGTAACAGTTACAGAAGAAAACAATATTGTTACTGTTAAAGGACCAAAAGGAACATTACAACAAGAAATGTTAAAAGACATTTCAATGAAACAAGAAGCAAATGAAATTAAACTTGAACGTGCCAATGAAAATGCAAAGGCAATGCATGGAACAATGAATGCTTTAATTAATAATATGATCATTGGTGTTACAAAAGGATATGAAAAGGGACTAGAAATAGTAGGTGTTGGATATCGTTTCAATGTTCAAGGAAAAAAATTAGTTATTAATGCTGGTTATTCACATCCAGTAAACATGGAAATTCCAGAAGGAATTACAGTAGAGTCAGTAAGTAATACTGAGATTACAGTAAAAGGAATTAATAAGGTATTAGTTGGAGAATTTGCAGCTAATATTAGAAAAGTAAGACAACCTGAACCATACAAAGGTAAAGGAATTCGTTACAAAGATGAACATATTCGTCGTAAAGAAGGAAAGAAAGCTGCTTAATAAGTAGGAAGGGAGAAAAAATATATGATTAAAAAAGAATCTCGTAATAGTATGCGTACATCTCGTCATGAAAGAATTCGTAAGACATTAATGGGAACAAGCGCAATACCAAGATTATGTGTATTCCGTTCTAATACAGGAATTTATGCACAAATCATAGATGATGAAACTAGAACTACTCTTGTATCTGCTTCCTCATTAGATAAAGATTTAAAAATTAAAAATGGAAGTAATGTAGAAGCAGCTAAAGTTGTTGGAAAAAGTATTGCTGAAAAAGCAAAGAAAGCAAAAATTACAAAGGTAGTATTTGATAGAGGTGGATATCTTTATCATGGACGTGTTGCTGCATTAGCAGATGCTGCACGTGAAAACGGATTAGAATTCTAATAGGAGGGTAATATGCAAAAGAAAACTCGTGACTCTAAAGAAAAACAATTTGAAGAATTAGTCATTGATGTTAAAAGCGTTGTTAAAGTTAACAAAGGTGGACGTCAAAGAAGATATTCTGCAACAGTTGTTATAGGAGATCGTAAAGGTAAAGTTGGATTAGGTATTGGAAAAGCAAATGAAGTACCTGATGCAATCAAAAAAGCATTACAAGATGCACAAAAGAATATTATCACAATTTCTCTAATCGATGGTAGAACAGTTGCACATGAAGCAATTGGTACAGCAGGAGCTGCAAGAGTTATTATTAAACCAGCTGCTGCCGGAACTGGTGTTATCGCTGGTGGATCAGTTCGTGCAATCTTAGATTTAGCAGGAGTTCGTGATGTTGTCTCTAAATCACTAGGAGCAAGAACAAAATTAAATATGGCAAGAGCTGCAATGAATGCATTAAAGTCAATTAAGACAGCAGAAGAAGTTGCTGCACTTCGCGGAAAAACAGTAGAGGAGATATTAGGATAATGAAATTAAATGAATTACAAAGAAATATCGGAGCTACTCATGCAAAGAAACGTGTAGGACGTGGACCAGGTAGTGGTCTTGGTAAAACAAGTGGTCGCGGACAAAAAGGACAAAAAGCACGTAGTGGTGCAAGTATTAATCCAGTATTTGAAGGTGGACAATTACCTTTATATAGAAGAATTCCAAAGAGAGGATTCTCAAACGCAAAATTCAAAACAGTTTATGGTACTATAAATGTAGAAGAATTAAATGTTTTTGAAAATGGTACAGTTGTAACACCTGCGTTATTAAAAGATACAGGATTATTAAAAAAACAATATGATGGTGTAAAAGTACTTGGAAATGGAAAGTTAGAAAAGAAATTAACAATCCAAGCTAATAAATTTTCAAATACTGCATTAGAAAAGATTAAAGAGGCTGGAGCTAAGGCTGAGGTGATCTAAGATGTTTAAGTCAATGAAGGAACTATTTACTTCAGGAAATAAAGATTTACGTCATAGAATATATTTTACTTTAGCAGCATTAACAGTTTTCATACTTGGTATATCAATTAGAGTACCAGGAACAGAAGGACTTACAAAAAACTTAGGATTTTTGGAACTTATTAATACAATTGGTGGTGGAGCATTAAAAAACTTCTCAATATTTGCATTAGGAGTTATGCCATATATCACAGCATCAATTATTGTACAGTTATTACAAATGGATATTATTCCATACTTTACTGAATTAAGAAAACAGGGACATACAGGAAGACAAAAAATAAATCAAATAACTAGATACTTAGGTATAGCGTTTGCATTTATTGAAGGTTTTGCTTTTGCCTTTGCATTCATAGGTAAAGATGGGGATCCAATGAAATATATCTATATTTCAACAGTACTAACTGCAGGAACAGCACTATTACTATGGATGGGAGATCAAATTACCCAAAAAGGAATAGGAAATGGAGTTAGTTTAATAATTATGGCAGGTATTATTGCAAGACTTCCTCAAATGTTTATTGATGCATTTAATGGATTAGTAACACTTGATGGAACTGCTCAAGTTATAACTTTAGGAGTAATTAAATTTATCTTATTTGTTATAGTATACTTTGCAATAGTTATAGGTATGATATTTGTCCAAGAATCAGAAAGAAGAATTCCAATACAATATGCAAATAAATCAACAAATGCATATGGAGCTTCACAAAGTTTTATGCCAATTAAAATTAATACAGCAGGAGTAATACCAGTTATTTTTGCATCAAGTTTATTATCAATTCCAGGTATACTTGCTCAAGTTATTAATAAGGAAGGTTTCACATTAGTAGTACAAAAGTACTTAACATATACAACACCAGTTGGATTTGCTTTATATGTTGTATTTATATTCTTCTTTGCATACTTCTATACATTTATTCAATTAAAACCAGAAGAATTTGCAAAGAATCTACAAGATAATGGAGGATATATTCCAGGTATAAGACCAGGAGATGAAACTAAATTATATGTTAGTAAAGTATTATCAAGATTAACAGTGCTAGGAGCAACTTTCTTATCAGTAATTGCTGGACTACCAATTTTATTCTCAAAGTTTACAAGTTTACCAACATCAGTAACAATTGGTGGAACAGGTTTATTAATCGTAGTTGGTGTTGCATTAGAAACTTATAAACAACTAGAAGGAAGTATATTAACTAGAAGTTATAAGAGAGGATATAGTAGAAGATAATATGAAAAATATAATGTTTATAGCACCACCTGCCGCAGGCAAGGGAACACAAGCTGAACTTGTAGTTGAAAAATATCATATTCCACATATATCAACAGGAGATATTTTGAGAGAAATATCAAAAGAAGATAGTGAAATAGGCGAATATGTTAGAGAAACAATGGCAAGTGGAAAACTAGTAAAAGATGAAATTACTTATCAATTAATTGAAGATAGATTAAAAAAAGAAGATTGTAAAAATGGTTTTCTAATGGATGGATTTCCAAGAAACTTAGATCAAGCTATTGAATATGACAAGATTTTAAAGAAACTTAATTATGAGGTAGGAAATGTAATCTTAATAGATATAGACAAAGAAATTTTAGAAAAAAGAATAACAGGAAGAAGGCTATGTGAGAAATGTGGTGCCATTTATAATATAAATGACGAAAACATGACTCCAAAAATAGAGTCTGTATGTGATGATTGTGGTGGAAAGTTATATCAAAGAAGTGATGATAACCTTGAATCATTCCAAACAAGATATCAAACATATCTTGATAAAACTGAACCTATAATTGATCACTATAAAAAACAAAATGTATTAAAAGTAGTAGACGGAAATGATACTATTGACAATATATTTAAAAAAATTGATGAAATTATTAAATAGTGTATCAAAAAAGTATCTAATAATATAAAGAAGGTATTTATACCTTCTTTAAGGGGATACAATTCCATCGCTCTAAGATAAAATTATCGATGGTTAATATTAATTGACAGGAGAGTGAAAAGATGGCTAAAGAAGATACAATTGAAATTGAAGGTAAAGTTCTTGAAATTATTCCAGGAGGAAAATTCAAAGTTCAATTGGAAAATGGACACATTGTGGAAGCTCACGTTTCTGGTAAAATGCGAATGAATTATATTCGAATTTTAGCAGGAGATACCGTAATGATAGAACTATCGCCTTATGATTTAACACGTGGGCGAATTACTTACAGAAAGTAAATGTATTACCTATAATGAATAATAGGAGGGAAAGTATGAAAGTAAAAGCATCAGTAAAGCCAATTTGCGAAAAATGTAAAGTTGTTAAGCGCAAAGGTAAAATAAGAATTATTTGTGAAAATCCAAAGCACAAACAAGTTCAAGGATAATTTTAGGAGGTATAGAATATGGCTCGTATTAAAGGTGTAGACATTCCAAATGATAAACATATATGTATTTCATTAACATACATTTATGGTATTGGAAGGAGTCTAGCAAAAACAATTTTAAAAAATGTTGGAATTGAACCAACAACAAAAACAAAAGATTTATCACAAGATGATTTAGTAAAAATCCGTGATGAAATCAATAAGCATTTAACTGAAGGTGACCTACGTCGTGAAGTTAATATGAACATCAAAACAAAGATGGAAATTAACTCATATGAAGGAACACGTCACAAAAAAGGATTACCTGTAAGAGGACAAAGAACTAATCGTAATGCTCGTACTCGTAAGGGTAAAGGAAAAACTGTAGCAAATAAGAAGAAAGTTTAGTTAAATTATAAAAAAAGGAGGTAAGACTTATGGCTTATAAGACTAGAAAGAAAAAAGTTAAAAAGAATGTACCAGAAGGAATAGCTCATATTCATTCAACATTCAATAATACAATTACAACTATAACAGATAAAGATGGAAATGTAATAAGTTGGGCATCATCAGGTGCTATAGGTTTCAAAGGAAGTAAGAAATCAACTCCATTCGCTGCTGGAATGGCTGCAGAAGCTGCTGGAAAAGCTGCTTATGATATGGGAATGAGAAAGGTTGAAGTTCGCGTTAAAGGTTTAGGACCAGGACGTGAAACAGCAATCAGATCATTACAAACTGCAGGATTAGAAGTAACTGCAATCGCAGATGTTACTCCAATTCCACATAATGGATGTCGTCCACCAAAACGTCCAAGAGGATAATATTGGTAACCACATGCATAATAAAACAGTGAAAAGATATTTATAATAAATAAAGGGAGGTTAGTTTCATGTTACAATTTGAAAAACCAATTTATAAAATAACAGATTCTATAGAAAATAATTTTTATGGAAGATTTGAATTAGAACCATTAGAAAGAGGATTTGGTACTACAATAGGTAATGCACTAAGAAGAGTTATGTTATCATCACTTCCTGGTTCAGCAATAAGTAGTATTAAAATAGATGGTGTTCTTCATGAATTTCAAACTATAGATGGAGTATATGAAGATGTTACTACTATTATCTTAAATTTAAAAGGAGTAGTATTTAAAAATCATTCTGCAGAATCAAAAGTTGTTCGTATAAATACAACAAAAGAAGGAGAAATCACAGCAGGAGATATTGAACATGATGCAGATATTGAAGTAATAAACAAGGATAAAGTAATTTGTACTTTATCTAAAGGAGCTTCATTAAATATGGAAATGACTGTTACAAATGGTCGTGGATATGTTAAGAGTGAAGATAATAAAAAAATACATGATATTAAAAAAGCTGGAGAAATTGCTATAGACTCACTATATTCTCCTATTGAAAGAGTATCATATGAAGTTGGAAATGCTCGTGTAGGACAAGATGAAAGCTACGATAAATTAATAATGGATGTATGGACAAACGGTTCAATTAAACCAGAAGAGGCAATAGCATTAGCTTCACGTATTTTAATTGAACATTTAGAAATAGTAACAGATTTATCAGCAATCGCAGATGTTAGTGGAATGATGATTGAAAAAACTGAAGATCCTAAAGTAAAAGCTTTAGAAACATCAATTGAAGACTTAGATTTCTCTGTAAGAGCATATAACTGCTTAAAGAGAGCAGGAATTCATACATTACAAGATCTTGTAAACAAGAGTGAATCAGATATGATGAAAATTCGTAATTTAGGAAAGAAATCTCTAAAAGAAGTATTAGATAAAATTAGAGATATGGGCCTAGTATTACGTGATGAAGACTAATATAAGGAGGAGTAAACATGGCATATAGAAAATTAGGTAGAGACAACAAACATAGAAGAAGTATGCTAGCAACTATGACTAAACAAGTAATCAATAATGAATCAATAACTACAACTGATACTAGAGCAAAAGAAGTTCGTAAATTTGTTGAAAAAATGATTACATATGGAAAAAAAGGAGATTTAGTATCTCGTCGTAAAGCATTAGCATTCTTACATAATGATAAAAAAGTTGTTGAAAAAATATTCAATGATCTAGCAAAACGTTATGAAAATCGTAATGGTGGATATACTCAAATCTTAAAATTAGATGAAAGACGTGGAGATGACGCTCTAATGGTAATTTTAAGATTAGTAGCTGAAGCAAAAGAAGAAAAAGAAGAGAAAAAAACAACTAAAAAATCAACTAAAAAGACAACTAAGAAAGAAGAAAAATCTGAAAAATAATTAGCAAGTATTAAAGACTTGCTTTTTTGTGGAAAAAAAATATTATATTTGGTATAATAAACATAAGTGGGTGATAGAATGAAAGCTTTAATAACAGGAGCATCATCAGGAATTGGACTAGATATGGCTAGATATTTATCAACAAAGGGATATGAACTTATACTAGTATCAAGGAATAAAGAAAAATTAGAAAAAATACAAGAACACTTACCAACAAAAGTAACTATAATAGTAGCAGACTTATCAAATGAACAAAGAGTAAAAGATTTATATGTTCTAGCTAAAAAAGAAAATATTGACATTTTAATAAACAACGCAGGTTTAGGTGACTTTGGATATCTTACAGATACAGATTTAAACAAAGATTTAGAATTAATAAATACAAATATAAAAGCAGTTCATATTTTAACAAAACATATTGTAAAGGATATGGAAAAAAGAAATACAGATACATATATATTAAATGTCTCATCTTCAGCAGCATTTCAACCAGGACCATTAATGAGTACATATTATGCAACAAAAGGATATGTATATCAACTTACTGAAGCATTATATTATGAACAAAAGAAGAAAAAAACAAAAGTACATGTTTCAGTACTATGTCCTGGACCTGTTGAGACAAACTTCAACAATGTAGCAGGAGTTAAATTCTCAGTAAAACCATTAAAGAGTAGTTATGTTGCAAAATATGCAATAGACAAGATGTTTAAAGACAAAATGTTGATTATACCAGGATTTAAAATGAAATGTGCAAAATTTTTTAGTAGGTTTGTATCAGACAAATTTATGCTAAAAATTATATATAATATTCAAAAGAAAAAGACCAGCTAAAAGTTGGTTTTTGTATTAAAGGAGTATAAAATGGATGTAATATTAAACATTAACAATTTAAAATATAACAATATATTTAAAGATCTAAGTCTTTATATCGAAAAAAATACAATTACAGCCATTTCAGGGTCAAATAATTGTGGTAAAACTACATTAATGAGAATATTAAACAGAGATATAGTAACAGATAATAAAATTATATATAAGGGGAAAAATATTAATGATTATAAGCAAGAAGAATATTCTAAAAATGTACAAATAATATTCCCACAAGATATTCTTTTTCAAGAAAAAACAATTATGGAAGAATTAAAAATTCAGCAGGATGAATTAGATATTAATAAAATAGATTTTGTAATATCTAAATTAAAATTAAAGAAAATTCAGAATAAAGATATTTCACTTCTTAGTGATAAAGAAATATTATTAACACAGATAGCCTTATCAATTATTAATTCAAATGAAATTATTATGATAGACGAAATAGACAACTATTTCACAAAAAACGAATTAATAAATTTATATAAGTTTTTCAATCAATGTATTGATAGATATGATTTAACATTTATAATAACATGTCTTAATCTTGATTCAACTATATATGTAGATGAGTTATATATAATTAGTAATGGAAAAATATTACTAAAAGGAGAACCATTAAGAGTACTAGATAAGGACAATGTCTTAAATAAGGAAGGATTAGATATACCTTTTATTATAGATTTATCAGTTAAATTAAAAGATTATCAATTGATTAACAAAATAATATTAAATCAGGAGGAAATGATTGAAGAATTATGGAAATAGAATTAAAAGAATATAAGTACAAATCAAAAAAAATAAATATAAAATTGAATTCAAAATATATATATGGAATTATAGGAAAAAATATAGAGGATTGGGAAGAGATAATAAAAATAAATAGTAACTATAACGATAATGTTTTAATAAATAAAAAAGTATTATTAGAAAATGAACTAAATAGTTATAAAAAAAGAATCGCAATATTAAAAGAAAAAGACTATTTAAACATTCACAAAGAAACAATTTATGATTTAATGGAATATATTTTAAAGCAAAAAAAAATATATCCTAAAAACACTCAAAAGAAAATAAAAGATTCATTGAGAATTGTTGGTTTAAATAAAGAGATTTTAAACCGAAATTTAGTAACACTGTCAAGATCAGAAACAAAGCTTCTTCAAATCGCAATATCATTATTGTCAAATCCAGACGTTTTAATAATTGAAGAGCCATTCAAATATTTAGATATAAAAACATTAAAGAATTTAATGATAGTATTAAGAAAAATGAAAGATCAATATAATAAGATTGTTATATTTTTATCAAAAGACATAGAAAAAATATACCAAAATACAGATAATACAATAATTTATAATAAAGGGAATGTAGTAGTTCAAGGAAAGACAAAAGAAGTGTTTAAAGATGTTGAATTATTAAAAGAAAATAAAATAGGTATTCCAGAGATCGTTAATTTTACATATGAAGCAAAATTAAAAAAATCAGTAAAATTGGACTATCACCAAAATATTAGGGATATAATAAAAGATATTTATAAACATGTTTAGGAGAAAAGATATGAGATATTTAATAAAATTTTCTTATGATGGAAGTAATTATAAAGGATTTCAAACTCAAAAAGGATATGAAACGATCCAAGAAAAGATGGAAGAAGCATTAACAAAAATAAATAATGGAAAATATACTCCAATCACAGCAACAGGAAGAACAGATAAAGGAGTTCATGCACTAGCCCAATATGGACATGCAGATATCAATGTAAATATAAATGAGAAAAAATTAAAAAGAGCCCTTAATAGTAATCTTCCAGATGACATACATGTAATAGAAACAAAAATAGTTGATGATAATTTTCACGCGAGATATAATGCAATTGAAAAAACATATAAATATATAATAAATATAGAAGAATATAATCCATTAGAAAGAAAATATGTATTTCAATATAACTATAAATTGAATGTAGAAAATATGAGAAAGGCAATTAAATTTTTTAAAGGTGAACACGACTTTAGAGCATTTGTTACTGATAATCAAGAAAAAGAAAATTGTATAAGAACAATTACATATACAGATATAAAAGAAGAAAATAATAAAATAATAATAACATTTAAGGGAACAGGATTCCTAAGATATCAGGTAAGAAACATGGTCGGAATACTTATAAAGGTTGGAGAAAATAAAATATCTCCTGAAAAAATTATAAATATTATTGAAAGTAAAGACAGGACAAAATCAGGAAAAACTGCCCCAGCAGAAGGATTATATTTAGTAGATGTATCATTCAAAATAGTCTAGACCAAGCAACAAACGTTGCTTTTTTTTGCGTTTTATGATATAATATTGCCACATTTGTGAATGAAGGGGTTCAAAATGACAAAAGAAGAAAAAGAGAAGTATAATAAAAAGATTAAATTATACGAAAGACTTGGAGCAGAAAAATTTCAAAATGTTGTTTTCGCAGTTGAAAAAATAAAATTCAAAATAATAAAAAAATGCTTTCCAAATTTTTTAAAATTTTATGATAAGCAATGTGATAAACAAGAAAAAAGATTAATAAAAAAAGCTAAAACTGAAGCAGAAATAAAGAAAATCAAAAGAAATACAAATTTTTCTAAAATGGCAATTAGAAAAGAATTAAATCAAGAGAAAAACAGAAATTATCACATGGATCCAAATAGACCTACTGATATATATAAATACCTAATATGGAATAAAGAAGTACATGAAAGAGGATTAATAAAAGATATTTTATTGATAACTTCATCAATATTAGGTTTAGCATTAGGATTTACAGTAACAATACCAGCGTTAGTTTATGGATTATTAAGTGCAGTAATTAATTTTGAATGTATAAATATTCAAAATTGTAGTATATGTAAATATAAAAGATGTGAAGAAACACTTGAAAAAAGAGAAACTAAAAAAATAAATCAAAATATTGAAAATTATGGAGATGCCGCAGCAACAATTGATAAAGCAATAGAAACATCAGAAAACCTACCAAGTTTATCAGAAATAATATCACAAATGAATGATCCTGAACAATTAAAACAATTGAGAAATATAATTCAGGAAGAACTAAAATCAAGAAATGTCCAAAAAGGAAGGGGAAAATAGGTATGAATACATTTTTACCAACAACAATAGTTGCAGGAGCAGGAGGAGCTACAGCTTCAACAGTACTATCGAGTGTAGGAGAAGAAAAAGCTAGAAAAACAAGAAGGAATGCATTTATTGGAACTGCAGTAGCATCTGTAGGAACAACAGTAGTAGGAGAAACATTAAATTGTAAAGCAGAAGTTGATTTAGTTAAACAAAAACAATTAGAGGCAGAAGCATCAAGACAAGCATATGTAGATTCATTAAGTGATGAGGAATTAGAAATAGCACTTCGTCAAATAGAAGAACAATCCGGATATGATAATAGTACTAATATTGAAGAAACTAGAAACTATAGAAAATAAGAAAAAAGTATTGATTTTTAATACTTTTTTTAGTATAATTTTAACTGGTACATTCAAATCCCCACATAAATTGGACCCTGGGAAAGTCCGATTTAAGTAAAAGGAGAAAAAATATGACAAGTTATATGCAAAAAAAAGAAACTGTGGAACGTAAATGGTATGTAATTGATGCTGAAGGAAAAGCATTAGGTAGAGTAGCTTCTTTAGCTGCAACTTACTTACGTGGAAAACATAAACCAACATACACACCACATATTGACTGTGGAGATAATATTATTATTATCAATGCTGAGAAAGTTAATTTAACTGGAAACAAGCTAGATAAGAAAATGTATTATAATCACTCACAATATTTAGGTGGATTAAGAGAAAGAACTGCTAGAACAATGAGAGAAGAATATCCAGTTGAAATGGTAGAAAGAGCTGTAAAAGGTATGCTACCACATAATAGACTAGGAAGACAAATGTACAAAAAATTATTTGTATATGCAGGAAATGAGCACAAGCAAATGGCACAAAAACCAGAAGTGCTTGAAGTTAAGTAGGAGGGTTAAGTTATGGCAAAAGAAAAGAAAAATGTATACACTGGAACAGGACATAGAAAGACAAGTGTTGCAAGGGTAACATTAACTCCAGGAAAAGGAAAAATAACTGTTAATGGAAGAGATGTTAGAGAATATTTTCCATCAGATATTTGTGTAATGGATTTATCTCAACCACTAGTATTAACAAATACTCAAGAATTATTTGATGTAGATGCAAAAGTAAAAGGTGGAGGATTCCAAGGACAAACAGGAGCAATTCGTTTAGGAATAACAAAAGCTTTACTTGACTATGATAAAACTACACCAGCTGATTCAGAAAACAGTTATAGAAAAACTCTTAAAACAGCAGGATTCATTACTAGAGATTCTCGTAAGAAAGAACGTAAGAAACCAGGTTTAAAGAAAGCACGTCGTGCTCCACAATTCTCAAAGAGATAGAAAAGCTTTTTGGAAAGTCCGATTTTTCGGGCTTTTTTTGATGTCTAAATATAGAAAAATGGCACTTTTTTGAGGCCGTAGGCTACAAGTAGGCTACAGGTAGTCTACAAACTCTTCGCAAAACCTTTATTTATCATAGCCTAGTAGAGTCAGCTAGGTGAACAAATTAAGAATTCATGTGATATAATTAAGTAGAGATGGAAATTTTAGATTTGAAGTTAAAAAATTATAGATTCTGTTGTAGAATATGCAAGGACAACTGAGGATAATAATATTGAATTGATAGAAACACATTATAAGACTATAAAAATACCAAGTGAAACAGCAAAAGTTATTGCAAAAAGAGTATTAGACAAAACTGGAAAAAATATCGATATAAAATCATTTTTAGAGTATGATGAACTGATTAATGATTATAGAGTAAAGGACTTACACTGTCGTGTTATTGGATTCAAGAAATTAGCAGAAGATGTTTTAAAAATAGCAATTATCATGAAAGATAAAAAACCAGATGGGATATATGATTTAGATAGACTATTAAAATAAAAACTCAACTTACAGTTCGTGTTATTTATAAATAATTTAGGTTATAATTGTAACATGAAAGGAGAAACTATATGGATCAAATAAAAATAGGAACATTTATTTCAAAAAAAAGAAAAGAGAAAAAACTTACCCAAAGTGAATTAGCAGATAAATTAAATATTACTGATAGAGCTATATCTAAGTGGGAAAATGGAGTGTGTCTACCAGATGCATCAATCATGCATGAATTATGTGATATATTAGAAATAACTATAAATGATCTATTTAGTGGTGAAATAGTAGATATGAAAGATAATGAAAAAAAGTTGGAAGAAAACTTACTTGAAATAACAAAATTAAAAGAAGAAAAAGACAGACAATTATTAAATTTGGAAATTGTAATTGGATATACATCTTCAATAACATTTATTACATTAATATTTGTGGCATCATATATAAAAATGCCTTTATGGGTAAGTATTTTATTAATTGTAATAGGAAGTATAATATTTGCAGTAGGAATGGCAAATGCGATAAAGATAGAACAGGTTGCAGGATATTATGAATGTTCAAATTGTAAACATAAATATATTCCATCATATCAAAGTGTATTTTGGGCTATGCATATAGGAAGAACAAGAAAAATGAAATGTCCAAAATGCCACGAAAAATGTTGGCATAAAAAGGTTATAAAATAATAAGAAATTTATGAATGTAATGAATAAGAATAAATAAAGTTATATTAGTAAAACTTATGACTGCTCCAGAGAAATGGGATACCTATCTTACACTAAGTAATAACATTATAGAAGAAATACATGATTATGGAGTTGTAGAACTAGATGAATCGTACAAAAAATATACTAAATCATTGAAAAATGAAAGGAAATGCTAAAGTGTTTTCTTTTTTCTTTTGTATCTTTAATATTAAACATACATATTATACTATGGGAGGTAATATATTGTTTGATATAGATAATCTAAAATTATTTTTAATTATTTCAATAACAATAAGCTCAATAACATGTGCACTAGTACAGAAAACAAAAGGAATTTTTAAAAGTAGTAAATATCTAATTATATATTCTTTAATTATTAATATGACAATTAGTATTCTTTTTTGTATGTCATTTACAGATATTAATATTCAAAATAGTCTATGGATAGGTTTATTTTCATTTATAGGTGCGGACTCCATTTATAAAACACTAGAAGGAAAAATATCATCATATGAAGAAATTATTAGAAAAAAGCAAATCCAAATACCTAAAGAAAATATCATAAATGAGGAGGATAAGTAATGGAAAAACCATTATTCCCTATGGAGTATTTAAGAATAACACAGGGATATAATGAAGGGACTCATCTAGATAGTTATGCAATTGATATTGCAGGAAAAGATGGGGAAATCAGTGGAATTAGAGCACCATACACAGGAATAATTAAAAAAATATATCAAAATGATGCAAATGAAGTATGGTTAGAAAGTAAAGATATTGTTGAATATCCAGATGGAACAAAAGACTATATGAATATAATGTTTGCTCATGATAATAACGTCGACGATTTGTTTGTTGGAAAAGAAATAAAAAAGGGCGAAATTTTTTATCATGAAGGTACAAAGGGAAATGCAACAGGTAATCATTGCCACATAGAGTGTGGATTAGGTAAATTTACAAATAATGGTTGGCATAAAAATAATAATGGATATTGGAGTATTAATAATGGAAAAAAACCAGAAGAATGTTTATGGATAGATGACAACATAAAAATTCTAGATAATAATAACTACCAATTTAAAAAAATATCCACAGAAACTGTGGAAAAAGAAAAAGTAATAGATATACCTGTTGAAAATAAAAAAACACCAGAAAAAATTGTAGAAAAAGAAAAGATATTTATTGCTCCAAAAACAGATCTATATGGTATTTATCTTAAAAAAAGTCAAAAAGTAATAATAAAGGAATTATCCTAATAAAACATCCAGAATCATCATGAAAATAAATCCAAAAATGAATATTAAGGCCATTAGGTCTTTTTTTTCTGATGATTGACTTTCAGGAATAAGTTCAAAAACTGTTACAAAAATCATTGCACTAGCAGCAAACGAAAGAATAAATGATAGAATATTATTAATTCTAAGAACAAGAAGAGCTCCAATTACAGCAAAGATTGGTTCAACAATACCACTAAGAGATCCAAGCAGAAATGCCTTTTTAGATGAAATATTATTTCTAGCTAAGGGAAGACTTATTGCCGCACCTTCAGGAAAATTTTGAATTGCAATACCTAACGTAAGAGAAACAGCTGCAATTAAACTACCACCATATAATAGATTACCAAAAGCAACTCCAATCGCAATACCTTCGGGAATATTATGAAGAGTAATTGAAGAAAATAATAAAATAGAACCCTTTAATCCTTTATATTTATTAAAATTAATTTTATCAATAAATTTATTACTAAAATAAATAAATAATCCCCCAAGTATAAATCCTAAAACAACAGTTAAAAGGAAATTTTGATTATTATCAAAACATATATCCAATGCTGGATTAATTAAAGAAAAAAAACTAGCAGAAAACATAATGCCAGCAGAAATCGCAAGCATAGCATTCATAAGTGTTTTATTAAACTTCCTAAAAGCAAAAATAACAGCTGCGCCAAGTGTTGTTATAGAAAAAGAAAAAACACCACCTAAAAAGGCTAAAAAAATTGGATTTAAATTAGTAAAATAGTTAATCATTTATATCACCACTATAAGGTATGTTAAAAATAAATAATTGTTAAAGAAAATATTGTAAAAAAAAGTAAAAAAAGATATAATAAGATATATAATAAGAATAATCTGGGGTGAATTCAATGATTGTAAGATTGATCAAAAAAAGAAAAATTTATAATTTTACACTTCCAACAGTAGTATCAGGAAATTATTGGATTACTGATAATGATTATTTAGGTAACGTAAGAAATCTTATTAATGTTGAAGAAGAAAACGGTAAATGGAAAATAAAAAGTGACTTTGAAACAAAAATAATGTCTGGTGAAAATGAAATTGAATCAGCATATCTAAGTGACTACGGATTATACTTCTTAAAAATTAATACTGATAATGAATATGTTATTTTATATTGTTCACCTACAATAGATAAAGATTTCTATAGATTGAAAATTAAAGATAAACATGAAATATTAATTGGTAATAATACAGAAGCACCAATTAGTTATAATTATCCTCTTGTATCAAGGCAACAAGCCAGATTAATTTATAATAACGGTAAATGGATAATACAAGATTTAAATAGTAAATACGGAACATACGTTAATAATTCAGCAATCACGACATATGAACTTTCTTATGGTGATATTGTTTTTATCATGGGATTAAAAATAATTGCAATAAAAGATACTCTTATAATTAACAATATTGGAAATAATTTATCAATAGATAATAATTATTTTGATTCGATACAGTCTTTTGTACAAAGACAAATAGAATTTGATAATCCAGATGAAGAAAATATAGAATTTTATAAAGAAGATGATTATTTTTATAGAGCACCAAGATTTAAAACAGGAATAGAAGAAGCTGTAATACAAATAGATCCACCTCCAGGAAAAGAAGAAGAAGATAAAACCCCAATTATATATACAATTGGACCTATGCTTACAATGGCAATGATGTCAATGTCAATGGGAATATCTTCATTACAAGGTGTAATAGAAGGAACAACTGATTGGAAAACAGCTGCTCCATCTTTAATTATGTCTGGAGCTATGTTAGCAACAATGTTATTATGGCCAAATTTACAAAGACGTTATCAAAATAAGCAAAAAAAGAAAAATGAAAAAGAAAGAGTAGAAAAATATCTAAAATATCTTGAAGAGAAAAAAGAAAAGATTCAAGCTGAAATGAAAATTCAAAGACAGATATTAATTGATAACTATTTACCACTAACTGACACAAAAGAAATAATATATCAAAGAAAAAGAAATCTATGGGAAAGGGAAATAAATCAAGAAGACTTTCTTGATTTAAGACTTGGAATAGGCTCAACAGAATTAAAAGGAAAAATAAGCGCTCCTGAAGAACACTTCTCAGTAAAATCAGATGAGTTACTTCAAGAAGTATATAAAGTAGGTCAAACATCAAGAACATTAGAAAATGTGCCTATATCATTAAACTTTATTAATAGAAATATAGTTGCAATAATTGGTGATGGACAAAACAAAAAACAATTTATTGAAGGATTAATTTTACAAACAATTACATTCCATAGTTATGAAGATTTAAAAATAATAGTATTAACTAATGAGCAAAATAAGTCTAATTGGGAATATTTAAAAGTTGCACCTCACAACTGGAACAATAATAAAACATTTAGATATTTCGCAACTAATTTAGATGAGGCAAAAGAAATATCATTTGAATTAGAAAAAGAAATGCAATCAAGAAAATTTGTCGACAAAAATGGTAAAATGGAACCAAGTGAAATTAATTACAAACAATATAAACCATACTATTTAATTTTAACTGATGATTATAAATCAGTAAGAGATGTAGAATTAATAAAAGATGTAACAGATATGAAAATTAATTATGGATTTAGTTTAGTTGTAATAAGTCCAAGATTAATTAATATTCCAAATGAGTGTTCAGCGTTTATTAGCATTGGAGACAAAAAATCAGGAATATTTGAAAATGAATTAGTATCAAATAAACAAAAAGAATTCATTGCAGATTTTGATCCAACATTGAATATTTATGAATGCTGCAAATTAATTGCAAATATACCTATAGATATAGCAAAAGAAAACAGAAGTCTAGCATCAAGCGTATCATTCCTTGAAATGTATAATGTAGGTATGGTTGATCAACTTAATATCTTAAATAGATGGAAAAGCAATGATCCAACAAAAACTCTTCAAGCTGCAGTTGGATTAGATAAATCAAGAGAATTATTTAAGTTAGATTTACATGAAAAGGCTCATGGACCACATGGTTTAATAGCAGGTATGACTGGATCAGGTAAATCTGAATTTATTATAACCTATGTTTTATCAATGGCTCTAAATTACCATCCAAACGAAGTTTCATTCGTTCTTATCGATTACAAAGGTGGAGGATTAACTGGAGCTTTTGAAAATAAAGAAACTGGAATGAAATTACCACATCTTGCAGGAACAATAACAAACCTAGATACGGTTGAAATGAACAGATCATTAGCATCTGTACAAAGTGAGTTAAGAAGAAGACAAAGATTATTTAATGAAGCAAGAGATAAGTTAGATGAAAGTACAATTGATATATATAAATATCAAAGCTTATATAGAAGAGGTTTAGTTGATAAACCAATTTCACATTTGATTATCATATCAGATGAGTTTGCCGAATTGAAAGACCAAAGACCAGAATTTATGGATCAATTAATTTCAACAGCTCGTATTGGTCGTTCACTTGGAGTCCATTTAATATTGGCAACCCAAAAACCAAGTGGTGTAGTTAATGATCAAATATGGTCAAACTCTAAGTTCAGAATATGTTTAAGAGTACAAGATAAATCAGATAGTATGGATATGATTAAATGTCCAGATGCAGCTGAACTTAAGACAACAGGAAGATTCTACTTGCAAGTTGGTTATAATGAATTGTTCGCAATGGGACAAGCTGCATGGGCAGGAGCACAATATTATCCAACAGAAAAGAGAAAGAAAAAAGTTGATCAATCAATTACAATTGTTGACAACGTTGGTAGTACAATTAGATCTTTAGATACAAAACAAAATGAAGTAGCTATACCATCTAAAGGAGAAGAAATAACAAACATAATTAAATATATAGTTGAAGAGTCTAGAAAAGAAAAAGTAAAAATAGAACAACTATGGCTACCAAGAATTCCAGATGTAATATACACAGATAAATTAAAAGAAAAATATCACTATAAATCAAAGAAAAATGTCATTAATCCAATTATAGGAGAATATGATGATCCAGATAATCAAGCGCAAAATATACTAACACTACCATTATCAACAGAAGGAAATACAATTGTTTATGGTTCTGCAGGAAGTGGAAAAGAATTAATGCTTGCAGGAATTATATATTCATGTATATCAACACATGATTCAAAAGAAATAAATTTTTATATTATGGATTTTGGTGCAGAAACACTTACAATGTTTAAAAATGCTCCACATGTTGGAGAGGTAATATTATCAACAGATGCTGAAAAAATTGCTAATTTATTTAAATTAATTGCTCAACAAATAGAAGAAAGAAAGAAAGTTTTTGTAGATTACAATGGATCATATGATTTCTATATAAATCACGGAGGTAAACAACTTCCTCTTATTGTAGTAATGATCAATAATGTTGAAGCATTTATAGAAACATATCCAGATTATGAAGAAGCCCTTGGACAACTTACAAGAGACTGTTTAAAATATGGTGTAGTATTTATTTTCTCAACAAATGGACCTAATACAGTAAGATATAGATTAAGACAAAACTTTAAACAAAATGTTGTACTTCAATTTAATGATCCAATGGATTATGCATCTGTAATACCAGGAGTAAGAAAAAAAGAACCATCAAAGGCATATGGAAGAGGATTAATTGCTCTAGATTCAATATTTGAATTTCAAACATCATTTGCTTATAGAGAAGAAAAAATGACAGATTATATTAAAGTAATAAGTAATAAACTAAATGATATTTGTGATTTTAAAGCTCCAAATATTCCAATATTACCAGAAGTTGTTAATAATGATGTGGTAAAAAATTATCTAGGTAATATTAAAACAATTCCTGTAGGAGTAGAAAAAGAAACTCTTAAAGTTGCAACAGTCGATTTAGGAAATTCATTTATGTATAATATTACAGGAGAAGATATTACATCTAATCCAGAGTTCATTAGAGGAATTATTAATAACTGTCTAACAGTAAAAAATAGTGAATTTGTAATATTTGATTCTATAACATTATTAGAAGATATGACAAAAGATAATGTTACATACAGCACAGATGCATGCTATAAATCAATTGATAAATTGACAGAATTAGTTGGTACATCAGATCCTGATAAAACAATTTTTGCAATGATAATAGGTGTTAATTCAATTATGAATAAATTAAGTGCAATTGAAAAAGGAAAATTACAAAAATTAATTATGGAAGCAAAAACTAAAAATAATATCAAAGTACTAATTGTAGAAAATATTGATATTATAAAGAGTATCAACTTTGAACCATGGTATAAAGGAAATGTAGATTTATCAGAGGGTGTATGGCTAGGAAACGGTATAGGTAACCAATTTACTCTTAAAGTTACAACAAATTCTAGATTACTAAGAGCAGAAGTAGAACCTGGATTTGGTTACTGTATAAGAAAAGGAAGAGCATCACTTATTAAATTGATGTCTGACGAATAGGAGGATTACTATGAATAATAAAATATTAATTGAAGTAGAAATCCCATTAATTGAAAAAAAATATGATATATTTATACCTATAAACAAAAAAGTTGGCACCATAAAAACGCTTTTGGAGCAAGCACTAGTAGAATTAACAGATAAAGCATATAAACCAACAGAAGAAACAAATCTTTACAGTAAAGAAACTGGAAATATTTACGATGTAAATAGGACAGTAAGAGATACAGATTTGAAAAATGGTTCAAGAATTATCTTAATCTAAAAGGAGGAATTGCTATGTCAGAATACAATCAATACATAACTGCAATAAATAAAATTTTTGATTATTTAGCTAAAATGAAAGTTGGATGGAGTGGACAAGATAATCTAAATTACATAGCTAGCATTGAAGAATATAAACAAACTGTAATTAATAGCTTAAATATTTTTAAAGTATCATCTAACAACGAAACAAATGAGAAAGAAGATGATAAAGAATGATAGATAAACTAACATATGATCAAGTATTAACTTTCTCAAAAGAATTAAAAAATCAAGCAGAAATAATTAATAATTTATTTAAAAATAAAGAAAATCAAGCGTTAGCAGACTTCATCGCGACAGTAGAAGGATATTCCAAATTTTTAGAGACTACAGTAGAAATTAACAAGGATGCAGATAAAGCACTAGAAGAACTTATGAGTAGAAAATAAGAACTTTCATTATGAAAGTTCTTTTATATATCTAAAAATTTTAGTTTTGGGAAAGTAATAGTTAAGTATATGTAGATAATTTCCACCATTTTCTTCAATAGAAATAGCACCATAAAGACTTAATCCTAAACAATTTCCAATTCCTCTAGTTATAAATCTAATATAACTTTTATTTTGTATGATATCAATAAAGCAAGAATTAATATTTAGTAATTCTTTTATCTCATTAATAGAAAAAGATTTATCCCCAATTATAACATTAGAATTATCTATATTTATTATTGTATTATTATTAATAGATGTATTTAATAAATTACTTATAGTATCATAATTATAATCTCGTATATTAATGTAATTTGGAGAAGCTAGATCCCATATACTCCTAACACTGCTTAGGAATGGATACTTAGTATTTGTTATGGTTTTTCCAATATTACATAAATGAATAAATGGAAGAATATAATTATTATTATAAGAGATATACATACAAGAAACAGAATCTATAATCCTATTAAACCTTTCAATAATATTTTTATAATTGCGATATACTCTAGCATATTCTTTATAGTTAGTATATTCAATAAAGTCATTTTTAGAAGAAATATATTCATATTTATTCATCATTCTATATGAATATGTATTAAATAAAATACAAATAGATTTAAGAACCTCATCTCCTATTTTATCATCATAATAAGTAAAAAGAATACTTGTAAGGTATTCCCTTAAAGTAATTTCACATAAACTATTATCATCTAACTTAATAATAATTAAAAAATTATCAGGATTATATTTATCATTAACAGCATATTTACTAGGACTTAAATCAAGCTTTTTAACAACAATTCCATTAACAACATAGTATATAGTTTTTCCCTTAAAATTAATATTATTAGCTGAAATAAAATTTTTTGATAAAATATTTAAATTATTATTATTAATAAACTCATTTGAAAATTCATAATTATAAGATAAATATAAGTATAAACAATCCTCTCCATTAGTATTCTTAATTTCATATTTATAAAACATAATATCACCTATTAGTATTATGAATAAATATAATATTTATATACAAATAAAGAATTAAAATTCAAAAAATTTTAATTCCTTATTACTATCACAATCTATACCAGTAGTATAGCTTGTATTATCAAATATTTTCTCTAATTCAATATTTTTATTATTTAGGAAATCACAACTAGCACACATAATAATTTTAGCTTTTTTAATAGCCTTTAAATATAAATCTATATATGATTCATTACTTGTAATACTATAGTCAGTTGGATATCTCCAGATCTTATTATCTGAATTTAAGTAGTTATGCCTATCTTCTAAAGAATAGTGATAACTAAGTGCATCTAATCTAAAAGAGTATTTAGGTGTAAATGAATCAACAATTTTATATATAAATTTTTTAATACCGTAGCGATCTCTTCTAAATAATCTTATAAATGTATTCATTTGCTTTAACGATTTATAATAAATATAACTCATATTTTTTATACCAAAAGTATTAAAAAAGGAATAATTTATAGTTTTATCCAAATCTTTTGAAAAATGTTTAATATCAAATACATATCTATTAATATCAAATGTATAAGGGTTTATATTAAATCTTCTTTTTATCATATCATTATCTATAAAAGTTTCCATAAAATGATGAAGATTATTATATTTATAAGTGTTTGGATTTTTTTTATCTAAAATACCAGTTTTATATATTATATATGGATGAATAGTTGAATCCAATACATAATGACATATAAAACCAAATAAAAATGAATAAGTATCTATATCGTTAATATTATTATCTCTCATATAATTTAGTACATTAATAAAGAATTCTTGAGATTTATTTTTATGAAATATATCAGAAAAATCTCTGATTTTTTTTCCAGGCAAAAGTGAAATAATATTATAAAACATACAAGAATCAACGCTCTGTCCATACATTTTAATCTTATTAATTTCTAATTTTTTCTTAATATCTGAAGGTAAAATATCAAATACATCTTTTGTAAAAAAAGCATGAGTAATTGTTGCAGGCATATATACTCCTCCCTCTAAAATATATATTATATCACAATTTATCTAAATAAAAAGAAATATAAATAATATATAATGTATTTAGTAAAAAAATATGCTATAATTCATAATAGGTGATACAAGTGAAAGATAAGATAGAAAAGAATTTTAAGAATTTGGGTGAGCAAGTTGAAATATTAAAGAATAAATCTTTAATAATAAATGATGAAAATTATACAAAAAAAGTATTATTAAGAGAAAACTATTTCTTTTTAATGGGGTATAGACATTTATTAATGGAGCCAGGAGACAAACATTTTATAAAAGGAACAACATTTGAAGAATTATATAGTCTATTCTTATTTGATAGATCAATTAGAAATGTATTATTTAAATATATTTTGGTAATAGAAAATAACTTAAAATCAATTACATCATATCAATTGTCAAAAAAATATGGTTATAAAGAGAAAGATTACTTAAAAGCAAAAAACTTCACAAGTGATCCAAGTAAACAAGCTCAATTAAATGATCTTTTAAAGAAAATGAAAAGACAAATAAGAGTTAATGGTTCACAACATTCCGCAACACAACACTATGTATCTAATTATGGATATATACCAATGTGGATTTTAGTAAAAGTACTATCTTTTGGAATAGTAAGTGAAATGTTTTCAATATTAAAACCTGAAGATCAGAAAGAAATTGCGGATGCGTACGAAATTGAAACAGAATCACTTATAGTATATTTACCTATATTAGCTAATTATAGAAATCTTTGCGCACATGAAGATATTTTATATGAAAATAGAACTCAAAAATTAATAGACGATACTATATATCATAAATTATTAAATATAAAAGAAGAAGATGGATATTATCTTCAAGGTAAAAATGATTTATTTGCATTAATAATTATTATGAAACAAATGCTAAATAATGAAGATTTTAAAAATATGTCTATTGAATTAGACAATATAATAGAAACACTTAATTTTAATTTAAGGACAATAAGTATCAATAAAGTATTAAATAGAATGGGATTCCCAGTTAATTGGAAAAAAATTGCAAGTATCGAGAGGAGTAAAGATACAAATGAAGCTTAAAAAACAAGAAAAAAAAGAAATTATAATGGTGATTTCATCTTTTCTTGTAGGTGGCCTAATAATGTATCTAATAATGACTAATATAACAACTAATATTATTGTAAAAGACAAAACTAAAATATATGATAAATCATCATTGTCATCATCAGTAGAAAAAGTATATGAAACAACAGTAGTAGTTGAGTCATATAATGGAGAAAGTCTTGATACTACTGGCTCTGGATTTTTTTATAAAAATGATAATAAATATGCTTATATACTTACAAATGAACATGTTTTAACAGGAACTACAATAAAAATAACTAATTCAGAAGATGAGTCAAAAGATGCAGAGATATTAGGAAAAGACGAATACCTTGATTTAGCAGTATTGCGTGTTGATAAGTCATTGTCAAAAAAAGTAGCTAACCTTGGAGATAGCGATTCTGTAAAAATAGGAGATACAATATTTACAATTGGTTCACCTATAGGAATTAACTATAAAGGGACGGTAACTTCAGGGATAATATCAGGAAAAAATAGAATGGTTCAAACATCAGTAGGTGAAAATAAACAAGGAAATTGGTTAATGCAAGTATTACAAATGGATGCTCCTATTAATAAAGGAAATAGTGGAGGGCCACTATTTAATGTCAATGGAGATGTCATAGGAATCAGTTCTTTAAAATTAACAGATGAAGAAATAGAGGGAATGGCTTTCGCAATTCCAATTGAATATGCTAAAAATCATTTAGAAGAACTTGAAAAGGGAAAACAAATGAAATGGCCAGAATTAGGAATAAGTATGACAAATGTCTCAAATAGTGGAACAATTATGACCAATGAGATAACAATACCAAATAATGTCAGAGATGGAGTAGTAATATTAAATATAAAAGAAGGAAGCTGTGCAGAAAAAGCAAAACTAGAAAAAGGAGATATTATAATCTCTATGGATAATAATCCTACAAAAAATATTGCATATTTAAAATATGAACTATTTCAACATAAAATAGGAGATAAAGTAGAAATAAAATACATAAGAAATGGCAAAGAAAAAAACACTACAGTAGAATTAAATAGTTCTAAATAATAGAACTATTTATTTTTTTCTAGGAAAATACATAAATATATGTTATAATATTGCAAAAAAAAGAGGGGAGTGTTTTTAATGATTAAAATATATAAAACAAGCACAGTAGAAAAAAAATTAAAAAAGATAAAAAAGATAACTACAGATTCATGGATATCATTAGTCTCCCCAACTACAGATGAAATAGACAAAGTAGTTGAAAAAACAAAAGTAGATAAAGATTTAATATTAAAAATGCTTGATATCGAAGAGTTACCTCGTGTTGAACAAAGTGGTAATGCTACATTAGTAGTAATAGATACACCATTTCTTGAAGAAAATGAAGATGCTCACGTATATAGTACATATCCATTAGGTATAATAATAACAAATAATAACTATGTAATAACAGTATCACCAAAGAAAACATATATTTTAGATGATTTCATAAAGAATAAAGTAAAAGACTTTAGAACGGCTAAAAAAGTTAGATTCTTGATACAAATATTACTTAAAACATCAAACTATTATCAAAGAGCATTAAAGCAAATAAATAAGGATATTGAAAAAAAAGAAGCAGTACTAAAAAAATCAACAGAAAATGAAGATTTATTAGATTTACTAGAAGTAGAAAAAACATTAGTATATTTTATAACATCATTAAAGGCAAATGACCTAGTTCTTGATAAATTATACAAAGGATCAATATTTCAACTATATGAAGGAGATAAAGACCTATTAGAAGACACTGTAATAGAGAATAAACAAGCAATAGAGATGAGTAGTATCTATAGAGATATCTTATCATCTATTACTGAAACATACGCAACAGTAGTATCAAACAATCTAAATAATGTCATGAAGTTTCTAGCAGGAGCAACAATTGTATTATCAATTCCAACAATGATATCTTCTTTTATGGGAATGAATGTTCCTTTAGGAAACTTTGCAACAATGGGAGAAGCATTCGTAGTATTAATGATAATATCAGCAATACTATCAATAATAATCGCAATAATACTAAAGAAAAAGAATATGCTATAGCATATTCTTTATTTGTTCTTCTTAACTTTTACATTTTTAACTGCAGCCTCATTTGTACTAACAAAAACAGTTAATTCACTAAATAATTTTCTAAATAAATTCATTCTTTTTTCATAATTATATTTACCTTCATAATAATCGTTAGTAGCAAGACCAAGATTATAAGCTTTCATAAATTCAATTTGTAAATTTAATTGATATCTATTATTTTGAAAATCATTATATAAATCACCAAACTTTTTAAATGATGGAACTTCATCTAATACAGGATCAACAAACTCTCTAGATGAATAAAAATCTTTAATAGTAGAATTAAAACCATCTTTAACTTCATTTCTATCAATCATATATTTATCAATTCTATTTCTTGATTTTTCAATATCTTCATAATGGCGATCATTTATATCATTTGGATTAATAAATTTTGAATAATAGTCAATATTTTCATATTCTCTTACTATTTTAGAATCAATATATCCAATCATAGTAATAAAGAAGTAATAAGCTGCAATAGCGTTATTTTGCCATAAAAAACCAGGCTCCGAAGTACTATTGTATTTTTTCATATCTATTGAAGTCATTTTATTAATAGTACTAATTTTTTTTAAGTTTTCTTGAGCAATTTTCATAGCAGTCATCATATCTTTATCCATTGCTTTTAAACTTCCATATATATCAAATTTTTTCTTTGTAGATATTTTTTGAGATAAACTAGTTTTTTCCTCTTCATATGGTCCTCCACCACACCATTCTTCCATAAAAAAACCTCCTTAATAATGTTTGTTATTATAACACAAAATTTTATATTTCACAATAACCAGTATTTAAATAAAAAAACAAACGTAATCGTTTGTTTTTAATTATTAGTAACTTGTTGATTCTTTTTCTTTTTACTGCGTATAATTAGGAATATTATCAATGCTACAACAATAGCAATTAAGCTAATACCTACAATAGGTCTAAATCTAATCCATGCAATAGCAATTACAAATAAGCTTAAAGATAAAGATAAAACAAATGATACTAACCCCATAGCAGTTCCAACTAAACTACCAAGTAGTGGTACATAACTTGATATGGCACTAATAGGTTTTAAAATAGTTCTAAATCCAGCCATACATATAATAAAACCAAAGAATCTTAATATCCATTTCATAAATATATCCTCTGATCTTATTGATTCTATCATATCTTTTCCATTATGACTTCCATCAACAATCCTGTTAACTTTTTTACCAGCCTTTGAAGTAAAATCTACAAAAGAATCATCACTTTGAATAGCTAAAACACTAACTTCGGTAGAATTATTAAAAGAAAATGTAATTCTAACATCACCAATTTTAGGGTTTTCAAAATCCTCAGAGTTAGTAATATAATTATTAGTTATTTTTAAATTTAACCCATTTATAGTTTCTTGATTAAATTCTGTAAAATTAGCCTTAGTACTAAGCTTTTCTACTTGTTCTGAAGATAAAGAGAATGCTCCAACTTTTACATCATCAGAAGTATAAGTTTTGTCTTCATAAAGTTTGCTAGTTGGATTATCATGACCAGTTTCATGAAAATCGCTTGAATCAATTAATCTTTCAGACCAATCTTTATTATAACTATATGTAGTATTACCATCTTTATCAGTATTAGAAGTCTCCTTCCATTGATAAACCTCTACAGTTCTCTTCATAATAGGTGTTTTAATAGTAACACCAAAAGTTTCATCAGTTAATTCCTTTTCATTAATTAATTTACCATGTGTTGCTACTAGTTTACCATCATTTTTAGACTCAACTTTATTACTTTTAACATCAACATAAGAGTCCTCCAATTCAGCAGTAGTCTTTAAGTTTTTAACATTGTTACCTTCATTCCACCATAATAATATAACTCCAAGTACAAGAAAAATAAATCCACCAACAACCCCTTTAAAAGAATTACCTATTCTATTCATATTTCCTCCTTTTAAATTTATTATACAAAAAAAATAAATAAAGGAAAAGAAAAAAATATAATAAATAAATTCCACAAAAGTTGTTGAAAAAACAAAATAGAATAAATAAAAAGTCACAATATCTGTGGATAATAATTTATTAGAAAGGTCCAAAATTGACAGAATCACATTATTTTGTTATAATTAGCCACTAATGGGGGCTAAATATATGGGATACTTTAAAGATATATCAGATTCTTTAGCAAGAAAATATCCAGATAAAAAAGTATACGTAATTAGTGATCATCATTTTGATCATAAGAATATAATTACTCATACAAGAAATAATATATTTGATTCTAATAACTTAGATGATTCGGTAAATAAAATGAATGATTATATTATTACTAATCACAATGAGGTTGTCGGGGACGACGATATAGTCATTTTTTTAGGAGATTTTTCATTTAAAAAAGGATTTGATAGATTAAGTGAATTAATATCAAAGCTAAATGGCCATAAATTTTTAGTTATGGGTAATCATGATGCAACTGACAAACCAGATTTATATTTAAGATCAGGCTTCGAAGATGTATTTCTTTCACCAATAAAATTTAATGGAGATTTTTATTCACACTATCCATTAAATGCGTCTATAGAAAGTAATGAAAGACCTGATACAATATTATATAAATTTTTATGTGAAGAATTTAAACAGTCTGACTCGGGAATTAACTTTCATGGACATCAGCACATTTTAGTAAACAATGGAGAAAGAGAAAAGAACGTTTCATGTGAACAAGTTAACTATAAACCTATATTTGTTGGAAGAACAAAATCATATTTAGAATTAACAGATACTAAAAAACAATACTTAGGTGAAGAATTCTTTGATATTCTACATGAAATAATGTCTAAATATAATCACTTTCAAGAAAATAATATTATTACAGATTATTTATATACTATTATTCTTGAACTGTTAACCCCATATCAAGATCAAATAGTTGCTTTTGGATCATTATTGTTAAATAAAAAATATAATACATGTTTTAATCCATCAGATTTAGATATAACAAAACTATATGACTCTACAAAGTCAATTAGAACAAATAGAAATCTGTTCAAAAAATTTGGAAATGAAATGTATGAAAAAATGGCCCAAATAGAAGGATTAAATTCTGATTTTTATAAGAAGATTGACTTTATTTGTATATTATCATTTATATATGCTACAAAGAAAAGTAGATTTAAAGGATATTTAGATATGAATATATTATTTAATGATTTTTATAAATCAGATGATTTTATAAAAGTTAGTGGAGGATCTTTATTAGAAGAATATGCTGATAAGATTGGAATAAAAAATCCACAAACAATTAAATATCCTAAGTTTAATATTCAAACTACAAGTGCATTGGCTGATGTGGTAAATTGCTTTTTACAATATATTTACACAGAAGATAATGAAAAGAAAACCTTAGCTTTAAAAAAATTAAATAAAATTATTAATAATGTCGATATATCTTCTCAAAGAGATTTTGAAAACTTACAAAACATGCTAATTAGATTTTTACTAAGAAATATATACTTTTATGAAAGTAGTAGAAGAAGAAAAGAATCTGACATAGTTTTAGCAAAAAGAAATATTGAAATACCAGAATTTGTTGGAATGAACAGTTCTTTAAAAGATTCTCTAAAAATTATTATAAGTGGTAAAGAATATTATAATATTCTTAATTCAATACAAAATTCTAGTGATAGAAAAAAAGATATTTCAAAAATACTTACATATTATAAGTAATTATAAAAAATTGTGTTATATACACAATTTTTATTTATGAATATCTTTATTATATTTGTGACATAAAACAAAGATATTCATAAACTACACTAGAGGTGAATTTATGAATAACAAAGATACGTTAGTTGTAGTAGATGCTGGACACGGAGGAATAGATAGTGGGGCAGTAGGTAATGGATTAGAAGAAAAAGATTTAAATTTAAAAGCAGCAAGACATATATATGAAAGATTACAAGAACTAAATATACCAGCAGTAATTACAAGAACAGAAGATGAATATCTACCTAAAGATAAAAGAATACAAAAAATAAAAACACTTACAAATAATAATCCCAATACTTTATTAGTTTCTAATCACATAAATGCAGGAGGTGCCGAAGGTCAAAGTGTAACAAATAAATGTATAACAATTAAAGCCTAAAAATAATAAGAAAAGAGGAATTGTTATGAATATTAGTTACACTAAACAAGGTGATTATTTATTACCTAATTTAATACTTAAAGATAAGGAACAATATAATATAGGAAAATATGGATTATTAAGACTACAATATATTAAGAAAGAAAAATTAGGATTATATTTTGTTTTGCTTGTTAATGATACTTTAAATGAATATCTACATAATATAGATATTACTGTTATGGAGAAGGTGCAGAGTTTAATTAAAGAACTTGTTGAAAAAGAAAATATAAATGAAAAATTAAAACAAGAAAATCAAATGCTTTGGGTAAGTAAAATGAATAATATAAAAAATATCGCTGAAGAAATAATTCTAAAGGAGTATATCTATGTGTGATATTACAGATGAAGAATTTGAAAGAATATACTTACCAGTATGTATTAATTATGATAACTATCTAAAAGAATTTGTAATACCTGATGTAGTAGCATTTTATCTAGCAGATAATTTTTATAAGAAAGTACTTTCTAAAGCACCACTTTATAACCATATTAATTCAGCAATAGATATATTTAATGTAAGATGTGATATAGATAAACTTATACCATCTATAAAGAAGATATTAAAAATAAAATATAATTTAAGAATAGTAAAAGATAATCCGATGATATTAAAGAAATTTTATTAAAAATAAAACACTATCTAACATTCATTTGTTAAATAGTGTTTTTATGTTTTTACAAACATATTTACCTTCCTATCTAATATTAAATACTTGTTTTACGTAATTTTTAGCTAGTTCATTACGAATAGTGTCATACAATACTTGATTAGGGTTTACTCTTCTTTGAGATATTAGAATCATGTTGTTATATAATTTGCATCTATCAATCATATCCCAATAATTCATTATTTGATATACCATATTGTCCTCCTTTCATTTCAATATTCGCACAATATCCTTGTACTTAAGGAAATTATACCATTAACAACCAAGACAGTCAAAATGCAGTTTAGGAGTTATTGTATTGTCTAGCCAGCACTGAATTTGTACTCCTGTACGAAATTCTTTTGTGGGATTACTCCCAAACCCTTTAATTGTTTATTAGTCAATTTACACATTAAACAAAAAAATGTTGTTTTTTATAGGCCAAACTCTTTTCTTTTTTTACTTGACATGATATAATTTGTTATGTAGAGGTGGTATGATATGGCAAGAAATGATAAAACTTTTTTAGATTTGTATAAGCATTTATTGACTTTAGAATTTGAAAATCAATGGAAGGAATTATGTGAAAATAAAGATATTAACGCTATATTAGATCATTCATCAAAAAATAAAAGTGGGCATATTGGATTACCTGATTTTATATATGTTAACGAAAAGAAAAAATTATTAATTTTAGTAGAGTTGAAATCTACCATTGCACAACATGAAAAAGAAGCAATTCCACAAATAAAACATTATTTAAATTGTTTTATGCCGGGAACTTTGGAAAGTTATGGTGCTATTTCTCCTGAAATAAATAAAGCGCTTATTAATTTACGTTCATGGAATATCTTGGGCCTTGCAATATCTGGTGATATGGATATTGAATATGGCTATAGGATTGATACATTCTATATACAAATAGATAAAATAATTGATATGAATATTAATGAAATTCATAATGAAAAAGATTATTTAGCATTGTTTGATAATTTAAATTTAGAGGAAATATCTTCTCGTATTTCTCAAGCTTCAAGTACAATTAATAATCTTTTGTATGATGTTAAAGAAGATGAAAGGCCAACACTATTGAGTATTTTGCTTATATCATTATTTGAATCTAAAAATTCTAAATATAGAAATACATTTAGAGAGCAATTTGAAGAATATAGTCCTAAACAGTTAATGAAACAAATTGGTATAGTTGTTCCGGATATTTTAGGTGAAGATGGAGAAAATTTACCAAAGGAAAAAATTGAGATGATAATGTCAAAATTTGGTGCATTATCTAGTGAAAAAGTATTATTAGAAAGTGATACAATAAAAACAATTTTGATTAAATTACGTGATGATGTAATTCCTTTATTTGAAACTCGCCATAATTATGATATTATAGGAAAATTTTATCAAGAATTTTTAAGATATGCTGGTATAGTAGATGTACAATCTGGAATAGTATTAACTCCTGAACATGTTACAGAGTTATTTACTAATTTAATAGATTTGAAAAAGAATGATGTAATTTTTGATTCTTGCTGTGGGACAGGGTCATTTTTAATAGCAGGTATGAACAAATTATTTGATTTACAAACTGATTCTAAAGGAATTGAACATGTTAGAAAATATCAATTATTAGGTAACGAACTTAAACCTCACATGTATATTTTGGCTATATCAAATATGTTATTTAGGGGTGATGGAAAATCAAATATTTTAAATTATGATTTTTTCTCAGAAGAGTTTGATATAAATTTTGAAAAGAAATGTAAGGAAATAGGTAGTAAGCCTACAATCGGTTTTATAAATCCACCTTATTCTGGATCATTTACTGATTATAAAGAATTACAAAAATTTAAAGGTGATAAAAATTCTAAAACCAAAAATAAAAAACCATGGATGAAAGAAATAAGCTTTCTAGAAAAAATGTGCAGGCTATGTAGTCGATATGTTGTTATGATAGCTCCACCACAAACGTTTATGGGAGAAAATGAAATTAGAAATAATCTTCTTAAAAATAATACTCTTAAGGCCGTTATAAATATGCCAAAAGATTTATTTCAACCTAATGCTTCAACAGGTAGTTCCATTATAGTAATAGAAACAAATAAGGCACATGATTATAACAATCCAGTAGTATTTTATAATTTAAAAGATGACGGATTTGAATTAGCAAAGAAAAAAGGTCGTAGAGATGTTTATAATAAATGGAATGATATTAAAAGAAAATTATTAAACGATATAGATGCTCCATATTATAGGAATCCACAAAATATTGATGAAATAAAGAATGTTTTTGTTAAAATACAAGAAAATGATGAATGGTTGATACAAGCTTTTTCAAAAGTTGAGTTTGATAAACTTTCGGTAAGTGATTTTGAAAAAACTTTAAAAGAATTTGTTATATTTAATACGAAGAAGGATTTAAATTTATTAGATAAAGATTTAAATGAAATAGATTTGCTTGAAATACTTCAAGAAAATAATGCTTCAGCAACTGACTTGATGGAGGATGAGCATAATGAAGTATAAATATTTTTCAATAGATGATGTTTTTTATCATTCTAGAGGTAAAAGATTAATCAGATTAAATCAGGTTGATGGTGATATTGCTTATGTATCTTCAACAAAATTTAATAATGGAGTAGATAATTATATAAATCCACCTAAATATATGAAAATATATAAAAATTGTATTACTATTGCAAACAGTGGTAGTGTAGGTGCAACATTCTATCATGATTATGAGTTTGTTGCTAGTGATCATGTAACCGTTTTATGGTTAAAGGATAGAATATTAACAAAAAAAATAGCTATGTATTTAATAACTTTACTAGAAAAATTAGGTGATAATTACTTTTTTAATAGAGAAATGTCTGATAAAAGAATATCAAAAGATTACATAAAATTACCTGTTGATAATGATGATAAGATTAATTGGAATTATATCGAGGATTTTATGGATAAAATAATTCCCAACGCTAAATGGGATGATAAAAAATTACAAAAAAGAAGTATAGATATTACCTTACCAAATAATTGTGTAGAAATACCTATAACACAAATTTTTAATGTTAGGAGTATAAATAAAAGGATAAGTTCAAAGCAATTAGTTTCAGGTGATTATTATTATATAACAACTTCTAATAAAAATTTTGGTTTTAGTGGATTTCATAATGAATATTCAGAAAATGGTAATGTTTTTACTGTTGATAGTGCAACTGATGGAAAATCTTTTTATCAACAAGAAAAATTTATTGGATCTGATCATGTTGAAATATTAGAAATAAAAGATAAATATAAGAGCAAATTAAATATTTATACAGCTGTTTATTTACAAACTATATTGAATTATTATTTAGATAAGTACGAATATTCACGTAAAAGAGCACAAAATAGAATAAAAAAAGAAAAATTATTTTTACCGATTGATAAGAATAAAGAAATTGACTGGAATTCAATGGAATTATTTATAAAAAAACTGCCATATTCAAATTTGTTATAATATGGTTATGAATAAACTATAATTTAGAAAGTATTTAAAATAATATTTGTTAATGATATAATTATTAAAGAAGAAAGAGGCGCTAGTACAGGCTTTATAGTTTTGTATTGCGCCTTTTTTAGTAGTGGGAGGTAATTTAATGCAGTTAGAATTTTTAAAATTAAAAAAAGAGAATATTTTTTGTGAAGATTTTATTGATATGAATAAAAATAATATAATTGATTTTACTAATACAAACATCAATGTTTTATATGCTCCAAATGGTGTTGGTAAAAGTAGTTTTTGTAAAGTTTTAGATAATCAAGGAGAATTTACCCTTAACTATAATGGAAATCGATATTCAACTAATAATTGTAATTTGTTTCATATTATAAATGATCAGAATAGTAGAAATATTATTAAAGGAAAAGCACAAGACTTTTTATTAGGTGATAATATAGCTAGAGAATACGAACTTAAAGAATGGATTGATGATAAATTTGATGATATTTATAAGGATTTAAGATTATCACTAAAAAATAATATGAATTTATCTAAAATTTCAGATAATAAATTTTCATGGATAGATAATTCATTACATAATGTTTTGAAAAAAATTGTCAATGTTAGAGCAAAATCAACAGAGATTAATACAGATGATTATATAAATCTTATTCAAAATTTGAAAGAAGAAAAAATAGAAGAATATGATTTTGAAAAATTCAAATATATCATTTTGGATGATAATTATGAGATTATTAACAAAATAAGAAGAATATCCGATATTAAACAGTCGAATAATTTTCCTAAAATTGAGCAATATGATGATGCTATAATTATATTAAATAAATATAGTGAATTGGATAGTTGTATAGTATGCGATAATAATGGTATTAATTCTAAAGAATTGTTAACAAAGAAAAGCATTAACAAATCAGAAATAATTAATAATCTTGATGATCATACAAAAACTATATTAAATGAAATTATAAACAAAATTGGGGAAAATGATCCTTTTAGTATAAAAAGAACTTTGACACATGCAATTTCTTTCGGAAATATAGGTGATGTTTTAAATCTTATAAAAGAAATTGAAAAATATATTAATATTTATAAAACATTAATAAACAATATACTGTTTTCGTCACTTTCAAAAGAGTTTATTGATAAATATGTGGAATATAAAAAAATGTTAACAAAAGAATTAAATATTACTGATGAGGACTTAATGTTTATTGAAGAATTTATTGAAAAAAATATTAATAAGAGTATAAAATTGCAAAGATTAAACAATAAAATCGTTATTACTCTTGATTCGGAAGATTTGATTGGAGTTGAACGTGAAAAATTAAAATTAAGCTCAGGTGAACAAAATTTTATTTCTTTAACATTCGAACTTTTGAAGGCAAAAAATGTTGAAAATGAAATAATAGTTATAGATGATCCGATTTCAAGTTTTGACTCTATTTTTAAGAATAAATTAGTATATGCGATAGTAAAATTTCTAATAAAAAAGAAAGTAATTATTTTAACTCACAATATTGATTTAATACGATTAATAGAATATCAAAATAACAATAATTTTAATATTTATTTATTTAATAATTTTGATGGACAAGAGAATGGATTTATTGAAGTTAATCGTAATGAAAAAATGCTTTTAATTTCAATCCCTGATTTTCTCGATTTTATTCGTTCAAATAAAATTATTGAATTTGTAAAAGATGAAAAATTATATATTTATTCATTAATTCCATTCATAAGAGGATATGTTAGATATACAGGTAATCAAGTTATAAAAAATCAATTAACGAAATTAATGCATGGATATGAAACAGAACATGTTGATTTAGGACAAATATATTATTCATTATTTAATAATAATTTGAGCAATAATTATACTATAAATATCAGCGATATATTAAGTTTAGATATTTGTAGTCTAAATGAGATTATTGATAAAAACGAATATCCAATTTTGAATAAAGTTTTATGCAATAATCTGACATATTTATATTTAAGATTAAAAACAGAAAAGATATTAGTTAATAAATTTAGTATTAATACTAGTAGATATGATCAGCTTTCAAGTATAATTTTCCAATCATTTAAAGAAGAAACAATAGAAAATAGTAGGATGAGAATATTTTTCTATTCAAAAAAAACATTGCTTAACGAGTTTAATCACTTTGAAGGAAATATAAATATTTTTCAGCCAGCTATAGATATATCTGAGAATATTTTAATCAAAGAGAGAAATGAGATATTAGATAAATTAAATAGTTTATAATTAATTTTTATGGGAGTACAGTTTGTACTCTTTTTTTCTTTTTTGTACAATTTTCTTTTATTTTTATTTGATGTAAGATGGAAACACCTAGGAGAAGTATTATGTAAAAGTGCACTTTTATAAAGATATATTTTATGTATGATTCTATAGAACGGATACTATGGAAGAATTTATAAATCCAATTATACCAATATCGGTATTAAGTGATAGTAGAATATCATCTTTAGAAAAGTTATTATTACTGCACATAATTTCTTTGTGTAAGAATAAAGGATATTGTTGGGCTACAAATAGTTATTTTATGAATATTCATGGATATAGTAAACAAACAATATCTAAAAGTATTAATCATCTTGCCTCTTTAAATTATATTAATTTGAATTATGAAAAAGATAGTACTAATAATTCTAAACGTACAATTACACTTGACCATGTATTAAAGAATAAGATACAGGGGATTAAAGAAAACTTTAATTCTAGTATTCAACCAAACTTTAAACAATATAATAAAAGTAATATAAATAAAATATATTACAAAGATGAGTGTGGTAATGAATATTGGAATGGACAACTAATTAAAAGTGAAACACCAACTGATGAAGAACTTAAAGAAATGAATAAATTATTAATGGAATTTAAAAAAGAGGAGGAATAAAAATATTATGGGAAAAATTATCATAGAATTTTTTAAGAGGTGAAATATGTTTAATATTAAAGAAACCTTTAAAAAAGATGATAATTCTACTATTAATGATTTGATAATTGGATATATAAAATGTGTTTTAATAAAATCGTAGATTTGTTATATGTCTATTTTAATGGTAGACTCAAATCAGGCTTTAAATGTTATACAAAAGAAAGGAGTAGAAGCCGTGTATAACACTATATTACAACACCCTAGTTACTATAGAGTAGGATTATATATAAGATTATCTGAAGCAGATTCTGATAAAAGTTATGAATCAGAAAGTGAAAGTATTATTAATCAAAGAAATTTATTAATGAGTTTTGTAAAACAAAATGAATTTACCTTTGTCGATGAATATATTGATGATGGATTTACTGGTACTAATTTTGATAGACCAGGCTTTAAAAGATTACTTGAAGATATTGAAAATGGTAGAATAAATTGTGTTATAACAAAAGATTTATCTAGACTTGGTAGAAATTATGTTACTTGTGGTTATTATGTAGATGAGTATTTTCTTTTAAAAAAAGTTAGATATATTGCTGTACTTGATCAAGTAGATACTTTTTTAAATAATGTTGGAAATGAAATGATACCTTTTAAATCAGTATTTAATGATATGACAAGTAGAGATAATTCTAAAAAGATACGTTCTATTTTAAGAAATAAAAAAGAAGATGGAAAATTTATTGGAAGTGAGCCTAGCTTTGGTTATATGAGAGACCCAGATGATAAAGGACATTTATTACCTAATCCTGATACTGCCTTTATTGTTAAAAAGATATTTGAAATGGCAAATGATGGTGTAAGTGTAAGTGATATTGCAAGTTATCTTAATGATTGTAAATATCCTACACCAAGTTTATACAAAAAGAAAGAAGGTTCAAAACAAAAATTCAATCCTATATGGACTGTTTCATCAGTAAAGAAAATACTAAAAAATCAAATGTATACAGGTGATATGGTACAAAATGTCCAAACTAAATTATCATATAAGTCACAAAAGAAAGTTGCTCTTAATAAAGAATCATGGATAATTGTAGAGAATACTCATGAACCATTAGTTAGTAAAGAAGTTTTTAATAAAGTTCAAAGTAATGTTAAAAGAAAGCAGAAAACACAAACTGATAGAGAAAAAAGATTATTTGAAAATCTTATTTATTGTCAGGAATGTGGTAATACTTTAACGGTTACTTACCGAAAAAATCATGATTATTGGACTGTTAATTGTAATAAATATTCAAGAGATCCTAGAAGACATTTATGTTATCCACATTTTATGCCTTATGATAAATTAGAAGAAGCATTACTAAGTACTATTAAAAGTACTTGTAAGAAATATTTAGATGAGATTGACGTTAAATCATTAGCACGACTTATAAATGATAAAAACACTTCTAAAGAAAGCACAACAGAAGAAATTAATTTTTTGAATAAAAAAATTAAAGAATACAATGCTAAAATTGATATTCTATATGATGATAAATTTAAAGGTAATATTTCAGAAGATACTTATAAACGACTATCAAGAGAAACAGAAATATTACTAAATCAATCTAAATCTAGAATAGAAGAACTACAAACTGTAGATAAAAAGAAAAAAGAGTCATCAAAAGAAATGAAAAACTATGAAGATAAAATTAAAGAATTAATAAATCTAGATAATCCAAGTAGAGAATTATTACAATCTATTATTGATAAAATTGTAATTGATAAAGATAGAAACATTGAAATATTTTATAAATTCAGTTTATTAAATGATATTGATTAATTGAAGTTAGTTTATTACTAACTTCGTACATATAGAGGCGAAAATACAAAGAAATTATGTGTAAAATTATTGAATATAATTATTATAACAAACTTGTGACCAACTTGAGCACAAGTTACTAATATGAATGATTAATTAACTTCCGTCCAAGTTGGACCAAAGTTAGTACAATTGTATTATAACTTCCCACCAACTTGGATGGAAGTGACTATTTTAAAATCTGAAGAAATAATTATTATTGTTTCATTTATTAATATTTTAAATAAAACTAACTTTGTCGCAAGTGGCGACGAAGTTAAAAAAAATAATATATTTTAATTTTTAGCACATTATAATAGTGACGTAATAATTTTAAAAAATAAAAAGTTATTACGGTTGAACGTAATAACTTTACAAAAATACCAAAATGATATATAATGTATATAGAGGTGATTTATATGCTTTTAAGAGAAGATTATTTATCTAAAATTAGAGGATTCTATGATTCAGATTTAATTAAAATATTGGTTGGTATAAGAAGATGCGGGAAATCAGTTATTTTAAATCAAATAATAGAGGAATTAAAAGATAAAAGAAAAATAGATGAAGAACATATTATATTTATTAATTTTGAATTTATAGAATTTGAAGATTTATTAGATTATAAAAAACTAAATAAATATATAAAAGATAAAATTAAAGATAATAAAATATATTATTTATTTTTAGATGAAATTCAGAACGTGGATAATTTTGAAAAAGTTGTTAATTCATTACGTGCTTCAATAAAAAACATAAGTATATTTTTAACTGGTTCTAATAGTAAAATGTTATCAGATGAGTTATCATCAGTTTTATCAGGTAGATATGTTTTATTTAATATTAATCCTTTATCTTATAAGGAATATGTTTCTTTAACAAAAAAAGATGGAAATGACTTAAATACTTTTTGGGACTACGCTAAATGGGGAGGACTTCCTAATAGATGTGAATTTACAAACGAGATAGATATAAAAAATTATCTTCATAGTGTATATGATTCTATTATTTTAAGAGATGTTGTAAAAAGATTAAATTTAAAGGATACAGTTCTATTTGATATGATATTACAATATTTAATTGAAACTGCTGGACGTGAATTTTCTGCAGATAACATTATAAAATATTTAGATAAAGAAAATAAGAAAATATCTAACGAAACACTTTATAATTATATAGATGCTTTGTGTAAGGCATTAATACTTAAAAAGGTATATAGATATGATATTGCTGGTAAAGGAGTACTAAAAACTTTAAATAAGTATTATGCTACTGATTTAGGAATTGCTCAAATTAAAAATAATAATCCAGAATTTAAAAGTTATGTTGTTTTAGAAAATATTGTTTATAATGAGTTAATAAACAGAAACTACGAAGTATATATAGGTAAAACTAAAAATGGTGAAGTTGACTTTTTAGCAAAGAAAGATGGAAATATTAAATATATCCAAGTAACTTATGAAATGAAAGGCAACGATAATACTATTGAAAGAGAATTTGGAGCATATAAGTCTATAGAAGATAATTATCCAAAATATGTTATTTCTCTTGATAAAATAGATTTATCTCGTGATGGAATTATTCATCTAAATTTAATTGATTTTCTATTAAGTGAAGAGTTTTAAAATGATGTATTTAAACCGTTACAAAGTGTAATACTTTTGGAAAATTATATATTATAGAAATAAAGTAGTAGGTGATGTAGAAATGATTAAATTATCTCAAGTAAGAGATGCATTATATGATGTTAGTATGGAAACAAGCTGTTATTTTAATATCAAAACAAATGAAATATTGTGGCACTTTGATTTCAATGAAGAAGAATCAACTTATACTGAAGAAGATGAATTTAATGATGATATTATTAGTATGTTTAATTTTTATACAAAAAATGACTATGATATTATGCAAGACTTTATTAGTAATATAAGTAATGATTCATTAAGAAACGAATTATTTAATGCAACTAGAGGAAAAGGTGCCTTTCATAGATTTAGAGAAATAACTGACTACAATAACATAACGGATGATTGGTATAAATTTCAAAATAATGAATATAAGAAAATTGCTGAAGAATGGTGCAACGATAATAAAATAGAATATGAAAAAGATTGTTAAAAAAAGAAAGTAGTAGGTGGAGTAAATGGATAATAAATTTAATAATATGTTACAAGAATTTTTAAAGAATAATAATGTTGAAAATATTGATGAAGCAAATGAAAAATTACAAGAGTTTATAAAAATGTATAATAATGGAGAAATAGAATATGAAAATACACCTCTAGATGATGCATATGAAATATTAGAAGAGGCACAAAATGCAAAGACTGAAAAAGAAGCTATAAAATTAGCTAAAAAAGCATATGAAAAATCAAAGGAATGTTTTGATGCAATTTTATTTCAATGTGATTTAGAAGAAAATGGAATAAGAAGAATGAAACTTTTGGATGATGGTTTAGAATTTGAAAAAAACAGATTAATAAAAGAAAAATATTTTGATAAAGAAAATATTGGACATTTTTATGGAATATTTGAAACAAGACCATACATTAGAGGATTGGTTATTAAAGCAGAGTATTTACTAGAAGAAGGAAAAATAAGTCAAGCAGAAAATGTATGTAGGGAAGTTTTAAGATTAAATGAGAATGATAATATGGGTGCTAGATATTTATTAATGGCAATATATGCAACATTAGAAAAGGAAAACGATATGTTGAAATTGTATAAAAAATATCCAGAAGAAGATTTAGAAATGATATTCCCTTTATTTGCTCTATATTATAAGCTTGGAAATGATAAGAAAGCAAAAGAATATTTAAATAGAATTGATAAATGCAATTCAAATTTTGTTAAATTTTTTAATGGCACTATAAAAGAAAGTAAAAAAGTTGAACCTGGATATTATAGTAGAGGTGACTCTTCTGAAATTTTTATGTATTTAGATCGTTATGATTATTTACTAATTACAATGCCAAAACTTCATGAATATGTTATAGAAAATTTAATGAAGAATAAAAAGAGTAAAAAATAATGAAACGATATAAAAAAGAGTCAGTTGGTTACAATTTGTCACCAACTGAAAAATATAAGATGAATTTACTGGAGACAATTTGTCACCAGTTGAATTTAAAATACTATGTCGAAATCGTGACAATTTTTCACGCTTTCAAGAATTAAACTAAAATAGTTACATTTTGTCCATCGCGAGGTGCCGAAGGAGCAGAAGTAGTTTATTCCTTAAAAAATAATTCTAATTTTGCAGATTTAATATTAAATAATCTTACTGAAAAAGGACAAATAAAAAGGAAATCATATCAAAGAAGGCTTCCAGAAAATCCGAATCTAGACTATTATTATATTTTAAGAGAAACAAATTCTAATGAACCAGTATTAATAGAATATGGTTTTATTGATAATAAGAAAGATGCAGATAAATTAAAAAATAATATAGAAGAATATGGTGAAGCAGTAGTAAAATCAATCGCAGAATATTTAGGATATCCTTATGAAACAAATAATATACTTGATGAATATATCGTGAAAAAAGGAGATACTCTATATTCCATTAGTAAAAAAAATAATATTTCAGTAGATGAAATAAAAAGAATTAACAACTTAAAAACAAATGATATATCAGTAGGACAAATACTAAAACTAAAAGAAAAATCTAATAATCCATTATATATAGTTCAAAAAGGAGATACACTATATTCAATTGCAAGAAACAATAATATTTCAGTAGATGAAATTATTAAAGCAAACAATTTAACAAGTCCTAATCTTTTTATAGGTCAAGAATTATATATACCATCAATTGAAGAAGAAATAATAGAAGATGAATATGATATTTACACAGTAAAAAAAGGAGATAGTTTATGGAAAATATCTCAAGAATATAATATTACTGTTCCAAAATTAATAGATCTAAATAATTTAAGTGATTTAAATATCCAAATTAATCAAAAATTACTTGTTCCTAAGAAAGATGATAATATAAATAATAGTGATAATATTTATGTAGTACAAAAAGGAGATAGTTTATGGTCAATTGCAAAAAAATATAATCAAACAGTAGATGAATTAAAAGAAAAAAACAACTTAACTAATAATTTATTATCAATTGGACAAGAAATTATTGTATAAAAAAAATAGACATAGTCTATTTTTAATTTGTTTTTTGTCTTGCTTTATAAATTCCGAATCCAATACCACCAACAACAAGAAGAACAATAAATAATGAAACTACATCACTATCTTTCTTTTCTTCCTTCTTAGTAGTACTAGCCATTAAATCCATAATATCATATCTTTTTTCTATCTCAGTTCCATATACTGAATCAATTTGTCCCTTAATTTCATCTTTATAATCTTCAGCAAATCCTATCCATGATTTATCACCAATTATAATATAAGGAACTCCAGTAGCACGATCTTGTTCTCCTCTTGCTTCTGCAACTTTTTTCATTAAATCAGCATTTTCCTCGTTATACCATGTTTCATAGTCAACGATTTTAAATCTTTCTCCATATTCCTCTTCAATTGATTTAAACCATTCTTCAGCTTCTGCACAATGACTACATCCTTGACCTCTAAAGAAATATACTTTGACTTCCTTATTATCTTCTTTTGCAGTTTCTTCTTCATCTGCAAATACAGTGAATGGAACAATAAGCATCATTACTAATAATAATACTAGATATTTTATCTTTTTCATATAAAAACCTCCTAAAACAATAATATCACAAAAACAATAAAATTCAAATTAATTAATGATATTTCACAAAAACTACACAATAACATCTGTATTAAAATCAGGAATAAAACTATCATCGGCGGTTTCTCCTTCTTGAATAAAGGCATTAGTAACTCCAAGAGATAAAGCATATTTAATAACTTCATCATATTCTTCATCAGTAAGTTTTCTATTTAAATTACTATAAATACAAGTATTAACTGGCGTAAACTGATTCATTATACTTATAAATATTGAATCTTTATATGTCATATATAAATATTTGATTATTTTTTTCGCATCTTCAACATGACCAGGTAAAATTAAAACTCTAACAATTAAACCTTTAGTCATTAAACCATCCTTATCAAAAGAATAATCTCCCACTTGTCTATACATTTCATCTATTGCCATAGTAGCTGTTTCAAAATAATTTCTACAACCTGAATAGTTATAAGCTAAAGAATCATCATAATATTTTAAATCAGCTAAATAAATATCTACAAGATTATTTAAAAACATAATTGTACCAACATTTTCATAACTACTAGTATTATAAACAACAGGTATTTTTAAATTCTTACCTTTAATTTTTTGAAGTATTGATACAATTTGTGGAACATAATGAGTAGGAGTAACTAAATTTATATTATGAGCACCCATATCTTGTAATTTAAGCATTATCTCCTCAAGTTTTTTATTAGAAATATATTTACCATATCCATCAGTACTTATCTTCTTATTTTGACAATAAATACATTTCATATTACAGTTAGAGAAAAAGATTGTTCCACTTCCGTTAGAACCAGATATAACAGGTTCTTCCCATTTATGAAGACTATAATATGCAATTTTTAATTTATTTGTAGCTCCACAAGCACCTTTTTTCTTATATCTATTGACTCCACATTTTCTTGGACATAACATACAATTATTTAATAAATTCATAATAAAACCTCGAGAACAATTTTAACACATAATAAAAAAAAGCTCAATTTATTGAGCTATTTAATTGCTAAATACATAATTATTATACAAATAATTGTTAAGATTATTGCAAAAATATTCATACCTGAAATAGTAGCAGTATTAGCAAATCCATCTTCATTGATTTTATTGTCTTTTTTTTCAAAGACTTTAGGATTCTCATTAACAACTTCTTCATTATCTTTTGCAAACCTATCATCTTCAATCTTACTTAATTCTTCAATTAATTCTAATTTACTTTTATCAATTTTATCTTTTAAAAATTCAATATCAATTTTATCTTTTTCATCTGAAGATTTACTTTTTAAATAATAGATATATTCAGGAAGAACAATATTTAAATTATATCCTCGATATTCTGCAGTTTCATTTCCATATACTATACTAGCAAGTTTAGAACTAATAGTATCCTGTTTAATATTGCCATCATTGTCATATCTTTTACTAATAATACTTCCATCCTCTAGTTTTTTAAATGATGATAAATTTATTATAATGTCTTGATTATCTGAATTAGATATTTCTTCTGTAGGATTATCAACAACTTTAATTCCTAATGTATCACAAGTAGATTTAAAATTATCATAATCATCTTCGTTAACAGTTATATTAATGTTACTATGTTTTCTATTAGATTCTTCATTATATTTTAAATAACCAACAAGACCACCCTCAATATAATAATTAACATTCGCAAGTCTTAGTAAATATGCCAATTCTTCTAGCTTTTCATAAACATTTCGATGATTATTAGATAATTCATCTTCTTCATTTAAATTTGGAGTATCATTAATATTAGTATCTTCATTTGTTTTTCTATTAATAACTTCATCTTCAAGTTTTTCTTGAATCTCTTCAAAACTAAGACCACTATTTAAATACTTTTCAAAAATATTATTTTTGAAATCATCTAAAGATTCAACCCTTAAAAAATCATAATTATTATAAAAAGTCTCGACTAACAATTCTACTTTCTTTTTTAAGACATCATCATTCATACTATCACATCCTAAAATAAATTATATCATACGTTTAATTTATTTAAAATACAAATAAAAAAAGGATATATAATAATATGAACTTAAAAATACAAATAATATTATGCTTAAAGTCATATTAAAACATGGATTTACCTCACAATAATATTATTCAGAACTATTTTCAAAATATATGGGAGTAAATCCACTAACATATAGAAAATTCACAAAATCAAATACAACAATAAAATATAAAGAAATAGAATTAATAAGAAAAAATCTAATTGATTTAAAATATCAATTAGATAAAATAGACCGTTATAAAAATAATATTCCAAAAGAAACAAAGAAAGTTTTATCAAAATATTAAATCATTTTAAATTTTTCATCATATTCAAAAACTACATCAATTAATAAATTTTGAGTAATAGCTTCTCTTTCATATTTGACATTTGAGAAATCATATAGAAGTAAATCAAATGCTTCCCATAAAGCAAAAGAAAATACAAAACCAAACACTTCTAAAAAGAATTCAAAATCAGTATATAAATATAATAACAAATAACATAATACAGAAATAAATCCAACTAAAAATAAAGAAATAATTTTGCTTTTATAACTTTTATATTCTTTATGCTTTTTATATAATTCAACTGCATAATGTTCTTTTAATATATGTTTAAATAATTCTTGATCTTTTTGACTAATTCTTTTACCAATTATGTGTAGAGATATTTGTACATCATTTTCTAGCATTGATGTTTTTTCTTCAATAAATTCATATACATCTCTACATAAATCTAATTGATTACCTGTAGTTCTACTATCAAATAATTCATCTTTACTATTTATATTTAAATATATATCAGCATCCCCATCATCAGTAAGAAACTCATTTTTAATATAGCCATCTAGATACTGTTCATTTGAGTATTGTTTAATCTTTTCTTTTACTTTATTTTTGAAATCATTCATCTTATCACCTACTATATATAGAATATCATAAAATTATAAAAATAATAAAATTATTTTCCACAACTTCTGTGGAAATTTACTATTTAAAATATTATAATATAAACAAGTAGGTGATAATATGCTTATAAAATCAAAAGCAATAGAAAGATTATTAAGAGAAAATCCAGAATTAGGAGAAAGAAGATTTGGACTTCCATGTGTTGGAACAAGAATAGATTTTGAGAAATTTAATCCAACAGTTCAAAATATTGCGGATGCTATTGATTTTTATGGATATGAAGTTAGAGATGCTAATATAACAACTATAAAAGATATAGATTTAGGTAGTGGTAATCCTCTAAATTATAAGCCATTCCCATTATGTATTGAGGAAATGAAAAAATATCTAGATAGTGATAATTTATATAGATATCCTTATACAGAAGGAGACGATAAAATAAGAAAAGTTTTACTTGATTATATAGAACAAGAGGGATTTTTTAATGATGATCCATATTCGTATGATGATATAGATGATAAAGGATTATCTGTTCATAACATAACATTTTTACCGTCAACATCTATTATTTTTAATATCATAATAAATATTATATCTAGACCAGGAGATGTTGTATTAGTACCAGGACCTAATTATGGATTATTTACAATAAGAGCAGAAAGAGCAGGTGCAGAAGTAGATATTCTCCCCTTAGAAAAGGAAGATAATTTTTATGTTAATCCTGATAAATTAGCTGCAAAAATTGATGAAATTAATGAAAGTCTACAAAAAGTTTATAATAGAAGAAAAGGTTATGTACCAAGAGTAGTAGCCTTTCTAAATATGAATCCATCTAATCCAACAGGAATAGTTATGGGCAAAAAAGATACTGCCTTATTGACAAGAATAGGGGAGGTATGTGAAGAAAGAGGAGTATTTGTAATAGATGATTTAGTATATAGAGATATATCATATGATAAAGACAATATCGCAAAACCAATCGCAACAATTAAAGGTATGTTTAGAAATACAATATCTCTATTTGGATTATCAAAAAGTTACGGCCTAGCTTCTCTAAGAGCAGGTTTTGTAGTAGCTGATGAAATAATAATAAGAGAAGTAATAAATAGAATATTTCAAGGAATGGATTCATCACCTGAAATTACAGGATATGCCCTAAAAGGAGCATTTAATACATCAGCTGAAAGAAATAAAGTATATAATGAATACTTTATACCACTAAGAGAAGAATATAAACACAAATATAATATTTTAAAAGCTTTAGTAGACGGAATTAATTCTATAAAAGATAAAGAAGAAAAAGATAAAGTTGAAAAAGAAATAAGAGAAGTTCTAAAAGATAAAGCAGAACATGCTTTAAAAGGAATAGAATTAATCTCTTTTCCAAAGAATTTAGAACCACAATCAGGTTTCTTCGCAATCTTAGATTTCACAAAATTAAAAGGAATGAAATATAATGGAAGAATAATAAGCTCCGAAAGAGATTTATTAAAATTCTTTTATAAAACATGTAGAATAAGATTCTTAGTAGGACAATCAATAAGTTGGCCATATGAAGATGAATTAGTTGGAAGAGTAACATATTCAATACCTAATGAAGATATAATAAACTCACTATATATGATTGGAAATGCAATAGAAAAATTAGAAGAAAAAGAAGATTATATAATTAGATATAATAAAATAGAAGATCAATTACAAATAGCTAAAATAAAGATAGATATATGGAGAAAAACATATAAAGGTATAATTGACCAAGATTATTTAGATAACTTAAATATAAAAAAACAAATACAAAAGTATTATAGAAGCTTTGACGAATATCAAGATAAAGTATTAGTTGCAGTAAAAGGAAATGAAATACTAGGATATTCATGTTTTGAAGAAAAACATCATTCTATAAAATATGATTCTGAATTAATTAGTATCTATATTAAGGAACAACATCAAGGAATAGGGAAAGCACTATTTAATGAAACAGTAAAAGAACTAATATCAAGAAATAAAAGTAATATGATTTTATGGTGTCTAAAAGATAATACCGACGCAATTAACTTTTATAAAAAATTAGGTGGAAAAATAACTGAAGAAAAACTTGCTCAAATAGGAAATAAAAAATATGAAGAATATGGGTTCTATTTTGATTTAAAAAAAATAGATAATAAAAATAGTTTTTAAGGAGAATTATGTATAATATTTTATTTATATGTTATGGAAATATATGTAGAAGTCCAATGGCAGAAATGATATTTAAAGATTTAATTTATAATAATAACAAAAAGTTCTTATTTAAATGTGATTCTAAAGCAACAAGTATGGAAGAAATAGGTAACCCTATATATCCTAAAGCAAAAGAAGTATTAGAAAAGCATAATGTTATAATTGAAAAACATTATGCTTCACAAACAAAGAAAGAAGATTATAATAAATATGATTTAATTATTTGTATGGAAAAAAGAAATTATTATGATTTAATAAATATATATAATGGAGATCCAGAAGATAAAATAAAACTATTAATGGAATATACTGGAAGAGATGAAGAAATAGAAGATCCATGGTATACAGGTAACTTCGATAAAGTATTTAATCAAATAAAAGAAGGATGTGAATCTTTATTTGATTATTTAGTAGATAACTTTTATTCCAAAGAAAATTAAAGAAATTTGTTGAAACAAAAGTCCCTTTATGATATAATCGACTTGTTCGAAACAAAGAACAAGTCTAATAGGGGATTAGTTAAATGGTATAATAATGGTCTCCAAAACCACTGTTGGGAGTTCGATTCTCTCATCCCCTGCCATTTACAAATTCAAGTAGCAGGAATGCTGCTTTTTTTATTAAATGCCAGTGGATTCTGTTTTAACTAGACCCCTCGGCTCCTCAAGGAGTCCCCTCGCTAGGTTAAAACGTTTTCTATATTGGTTTCTTTCAGCAGTCGTTTTGTTATATAAATTACAAAAATATTTATATAGAAGGAGAATTTATATGACAGAACAAACTATTAATGAACTTACAAACTTTTTTCAACAATTCAAAAATGTGGGAACAAAACTTCCTGCTCAAAGTAATCTAACTTTTGATAAGGCGCGTGATTGCTTTTTCAATAATATGCATGAGCGTGGATTAGCAGACCAAACAATGTTATTTTATAAAAAGAAACTTTCCACATTCAGAAAATTCTTAGTGCAGATTAAGAAAGTGGAATTTTTAGAGACGGTAACAACTGATGAATTAAAGTATTATTTCGAAACAAAATATTCAAAAAACAAAGTTGGCTATTACAATTGCCATATGAGAGCACTAAGAGCTTTCTTTAATTATCTTGAAAAAGATGGTTATTTACTTGCAAATCCCGCTCGTTGTTTGCAGTTAAAAAAGCAACATAAGGAAAAGTTAGATTACTTTACAATAGACCAAGTGCGAAAAATGGTTACTTCATTTGATTTGCGTTACAAGTCCGAATTACGAAACTTATTACTAACTTTAATATTATTAGATACAGGTGTTCGTAATAGCGAACTTGTACGAATCAAATTAGAAGATATTAATTATAATGATAGAAGTATTTATATTTATGCAACTAAGACAAATACATTTCGCACGGTCTATTATTCGAAAGAAACAGAGCGAATATTAAATATTTATAGGCGTGAAGTTTTAAAAGGAGCAGAAAAAGGACCACTTCTAATTAAGTTTAGTGCTCAGTCTAACGAACCTTTAGTAGGTGTTAGTATAACTACTGAAATGGTTTATGGAATACTTAGTCGTAAAGCAAATAAAGTGTTTGATGGAAAAGTAAGAATGAACCCCCACAAGTTTCGTCATACTTTCGCAACACATTTCATAATAAATGGTGGTGACCCTTTTTCACTCCGTGATCTTTTGGGCCATACTAATATTGAAACAACAAAAATATATGTTGATATGTCACCAAAAGATCTTAAAACTAAACACACCCAACATTCAATAATCGCCAATATAGAAAATAATAGACAAGCATATGATTATCATAAAGAAAAGTAAAAGACCCAAAGAAATAATTCTTTGAGTCTTTAATTTTTTATAAATGCATGTCTATAATCTAACACCCAACATAGGTTTTGGAGACCATTATTATACCATTTAACTAATCCCCTGTATGAGATTAAACAATTAAAATAACTAAGATTATAGAAATGGTACTAATGGTTTTTGGAGAATCCAAGTACTCATCAATAGTCCCCTAGCTACCATGTTAGGTAAATAACGTCTCATATAAATTACATTTTCATTATAATGTAAATCATATATGTACGCAAGTAAAAATAGATCTTTTT